>ERZ842401.69-NODE-69-length-124815-cov-18.092482_pt1 | contig 124815 bp, 112 predicted proteins | sample MGYA00521270_ERZ842401 | MGnify/ENA primary metagenome ERZ842401 (study PRJEB31892, sample SAMEA3878208) | bioreactor metagenome | biome: Moose rumen | place: Sweden | collected 2011-10 | study: EMG produced TPA metagenomics assembly of the PRJEB12797 data set... | reverse complement strand
TTTAGTCGCTTCGCTTTGTAAAAGCGTACTGAAGAAACGATTTGTTTTTAGCAAATGAAGCTTTCTTCTGCATTACCAATGCGTTTGCACGGCTGCGTCAATGCGATAACAGTCCAAAAGCTATGCTTTAAGAAAATAGTTATTACAACATTGGAAAAAGTTGTAATAACTTTCTGAAAAGTTATAACAACTTTCGTACAGAAGCTATGCTTTCAGCTTGTAAGGTTATGCCAATCTCGGCACAGAGCGACGCTTCTGCATTATATAAAAGAGAGCTTATCGGAATGCAATGTGTCGTAGCAGTCGAGAAGTAGCCGGCGCACCAAGCAATGGCGTTTTAGCCGGTTGAACAGCTCGGTAGCCGTGATGCCCATGCGCTGCGCCGTTGCGCCAATGGCCAGCGTTGCAAATTGTGCTTGCAAATTTATGAACAGAAACTTGAGTATTTCTCTTTGTATTTTTATGCAGATGTTGTATATTTGTAGCCAGTAAATACGTCTTTATCAATAAACGAACTAAAGAAATGAAAGCAATCAAGACAGAAAAGGCTCCTGCGGCTATAGGACCGTACAGCCAAGGAATTGAAGTTGGCGGACTGGTGTTCGCCAGTGGACAACTGCCAATCGACCCTAAGACGGGCACCTTTCCCGAAGGTATTAAGGCACAAACCCGGCAGGCTCTGACCAACGCAAAATCAATCCTGCAAGCTGCCGGAGTAGACATGAAGGATGTTGTGAAGACGACAGTCTTGCTGGCAGACATTGCCGACTTTGCAGACATGAACGAGGTGTATGCAGAGTTCTTCACCGCCCCATTCCCAGCCCGCAGTGCCTTCGCCGTCAAGTCTGTTCCCAAAGGTGCTCTGGTGGAAATTGAGTGCATCGCCAAAAAGGAAGACGGGACAGAGTAATCTCCTTTCTATCCTAATCTATACATTAGGGGCATCCGAGATTCGGATGCTCAATTCCCTGTTCTCCTCCAGCAGGTTCCAGACGGCATCTTCGGAGAGGACACCGCACTTAAGGTCTTGAGGCAACAGACCTGCCTCATCAGCGGCAAAGTCCTGTTTCCATTCTTCGCTGCCATAATAGTTGCTAAGTGCTTGAATATCGTCATGCACCTGCTCATATTGCTGGAGAGCCTTTTCCAACTTCTTGACTGCCAAGGAAGCTCTGTCAAGTCGTTGCTCCATCTCTTTGATTCTCTTTATCTGTTCCTTCATTGGCTTGTTTTATATGTCATCACCATACGGATTTCATCGAATGTAATGTCTGGTGGGCTTGGGTTCTTTCTTTGCCTTGGGCGTCTTAGTTTTCCTCTGTCGTCTTGGCTTCACCTCATCTTCTTCAATAGCATCGAGCATAGAATACTGTTTCTCTCTCAGATAAGTACTGACGGTAAAGTCGCTATTAGCCATCTTGGTCAGCAGATAGCGTCGCGAGAGCCATGTCTGTCGTTCGTCAGGTAACGCATTGCTCAGTCGCCGGGCTGCCTGTTTGTTGTTCGTTTCGATCTTATCTGTCAGTTCCAATGGTTTGGCGAGTATATTATATAAGGCGTCAGCGAAGTATTCCGCACTACGTTTCACCCTGTCAAGGAAGTCCTGCTTTTGCAAATCCTCAAACGGCATTGTCTGAATCACATGACGCCATTTGTCGGCAATAGTGATGACATGCCGACGCAAATCCATCAGTGCCTGTTCCTGTAATTGCTTCAGCTGAGCATGGCTGTGATAGAAGAACTCGGCGAAGATACGTACCATCGTCTCCTGCTGTGACAGCAGCTGTCGGAAATCAAAGAGCTGCAACAGCAGATAGCGCACATATTCCTGCTTCAATACTGGCAGTTGGGCTATACTGAGTCGCGCCGCCGTTTCCTGCTGGGCGATGTAAGAATCTACACGCACATCATTGATGACTGCCCGTGGTGTTAGCGGACTTGCCAGCATGAGTCCTTCCAAAGAGCGCAGACGGCTCAGTGCCACATATACCTGACCTGGTGCAAACGACAGGTTCGCATCGACAATGGCACGCTCAAAGGTCAAGCCCTGACTCTTGTGGATGGTTATAGCCCAAGCCAGTCGCAGGGGTATTTGTCTGAAGATGCCCTGCACCTCAGACTCTATCTCCCGTGTCTTTTCGTTTATAGTATAGCGTGTGTTCTCCCACTCCAAAGGTTCCACCTCTATAGCCTCCGCATCGCCTTCACAATATACAGTAAGACGGTCGGTCGATGCCTCCAAAACCCGTCCTATGCGCCCATTGAAATAACGGTGTTCACCAGAAGGGTCATTCTTGACAAACATAACCTGTGCCCCGGGCTTCAGTTCTAACGTCTCGGCTGTGGGATAGGAGTATTCCGGAAAGACACCCTGTACCTCGGCATGATACACCAGATGACTACCAGGTAGTTTCTTCAACTCCGACTCGTTGTAGTAGTTGGCAAGTTGGTTATGGGTCGTCAGGCGTATGGCACCCTCTTCCCTCTTACCTTCTGGTAGGCAACGGCTGTTCAACTTGTCGAGAACCTCCTGTGACGAGTTGCCTTCACGAATCTGGTTGAGTAAGCTGACGAACGACTCGTCTGCCTGCCTATAGACATGATCCAACTGGATGGTGACATAGTCAATCTGTTGCAGTGCCTTTGAGCCAAAGAAGTAGGGAGTGTCGTAATATGGTCTTAGTACACGCTCATCTTCAGGTGTCACGACAGGTGTCAGCTGTGCCAAGTCGCCTATCATCAGCAACTGTACTCCACCAAACGGCTGACCGTGGTCTCGAAAACGTCTCAATACGCTGTCGATGGCATCGAGCAAATCTGCTCTCACCATAGATATCTCGTCAATGATGAGCAAGTCGATGGAGGCTATAATCTTGCGTTTCTCTCTTCCGAAGTCAAACTTACTCTCCATCTTGGCTCCAGGCACGTAGGGCGAGAACGGCAACTGGAAGAACGAATGAATGGTCACTCCACCGGCATTGATGGCTGCCACACCTGTTGGTGCAACCACTATAGGACGCTTGCGCGACTTGGCAACAATCGTCTTTAAGAAAGTCGTCTTACCCGTTCCTGCCTTTCCTGTCAGAAAGATGCTGCGCCCCGTGTTCTCCACAAACTCCCACGCCGTCTGCAGCTCCTTGTTCTGCTCCATCTGCTTAAATCCCTCTATTTGTTCCACTATATTGCATTATGTATACTGCCTCAAGGTTCCTGCTTCACCCAAATCAGTTTGCCGATATCGTAGCCGCGTTCTTTTGCCTCGTCAAGAATCGATTTACGTATGCTGTCCGTCAGCTCTGGAGTACGTGAGAGTATCCAGAGGTAGTTGTCCGAGCCGCTGCCGATGAGCATATAGCGATAGTCGGCATCAAGCAGCATGACGCGATAGTCAGAGTAGAAGGGACCGAAGAAGGAGACACGCAACAGCGAGGGGATGTCTGTCAGCTTCGCCTTTCCCTTTGCCGTCTTGGGCTTGCCGTTCTTGATTCCAGTGTTGATGACATCAATGTTGCCGTCGTCGCGGAGCACGTAATTAGCTTTCGTCTGCTCCATTCCGCGCTCGAAGAAATGGTTGAAACGTGCCACCTCGTACCAACTGCCTAAGAATCGGTCAAGGTCGAGTTCCCGCACCACCGAATTGTCCACTGTTAGCTTCTTGCCCGTTAGCCAAGTGAGTATACGATTGAAAAATGCTGTTGTCTTCATCTTATAATGTGTTAACTGGAAGGCAAAGATACGAAATTATTTCGAATTATGCGGGTATTAACCACAAGATTTGTACTTTTGCCGTCGTTATGGCGTTGTTCTACTTGTTCTACTTCAAAGTGGTTTCCTTTTTTTAGGCTAGATTATTGCTCTGGAAAGCGTTTTTGAAAAACGATTAGCGTTAATTCTTCCAAAATCCGTTGCTCTTTACAACCTTTATTAGTATCTTTGCCATCGATAACTAAAACCGATTACTTATGGCAAAATTTGAGTTGATGGCGCTTCCGTATGCACAGGATGCATTGGAGCCAGTGATTAGCAGTGCAACAATAGGCTTCCATTACGGGAAGCATCTGCTGACGTATGTGAACAACCTGAATGCTCTTGTGGAAGGCACGCCGTGGGCTGAGAAGACACTGGAGGACATTGTGAGAGACAGCGAGGGTGGCATGCGTAACAATGCCGGACAGATTCTCAATCATGAGATGTACTTCGAACAGTTTAAGAGTCCGACAGAGAATAACGCTCCTACGGGAAAGATAGCCGATGCAATAACAAAGAGTTTCGGCTCCTTTGAGGCTTTTCAGAAAGAATTCAACCAGAAAGGTGCCACTCTGTTTGGTTCGGGATGGGTTTGGCTCTCAGCTGACAAAGATGGGAAACTCATCATCACGCAAGAGACCAATGCCGCCAACCCCATTCAGAAAGGACTCACTCCCCTGCTGACGTTCGACGTATGGGAGCACGCTTACTATCTCGACTACCAAAATCGCCGTGCTGACCATCTTGCCGCACTATGGAACATCATCGACTGGCAAGTCGTAGAGAAACGGCTGTAGTCTCTGCCAAAGAGACTACATTTGCAATAGCAAGCGGGTAATACCCACGACCTCGAAGAACATTGCAATGCCAAGGTGGATGATTATGCCACCCCACAGATGGCGGGTACGCCAGGCAAGGATGCCAAGTATATACCCTCCTATGACAGACGAGCACAGCTCAAGGTCTGGTTTGCCAAGATGAATGCACATATACGTCAACGCCATCGGCAACACCGCCCTACAGCCAAGCCATCGTGACAGTCCAATAATCAATGCCCCGCGGAACATACTCTCGACACCGAGATAGTCATTGGCATAGAACAACTCAAACAAGCCAATCAACTGCCATCGTTCCCACCCCATGGCACCATCAAGGTATGCTATGTCCATCTTTGGATAATAGCTCAGGAACTGTGGCGTGAAAGAAACATACAGGAACACCGGCATCAGCAATACAAAGATGAGCGCATAGACACGCAGGTATTTGGATGACCGTCTCAGACCATACAAGCCAAAACGCCCTTCCGTAAGCTTACGAAACACACACAGCATCAATACGATAAACACTGACCGGAACATATAAGCCCCCAGAAGCTGCAGATAGAACTTATCCTTAAACCACACACCGTGCTCGTCTGCCCACCGCAAATAACCATGATAGCCCTGCCCCGCCCCATCGATTGTCAGCAGCACTACCGGGAACACCCACACCTGCCAATGACGCAACCGCCATAGCTCGTGGTGCATGGCAAGCGAAGGCACGAGCACCAAAAAATACATTATTATATATAATAGCGGTATACGGAACATGGATGTTCCGTCATCATACGATGGTTCTATCAACACACCAAAAATGTCGAACTTCACTTGCAAGATGACTACCGATACGGCGAGCACCAAAGCATAAAGGTATTTAGCTGTCAGGAAATCTTTCTTCACAAAAGCCGCCAGATCGCCAAGGAACTCACCAATCTCATGTAAGAGCGTACCTTTTTCCACGAACATATACCACCAACCGAAATGCTTCCTCTTATGGCGATATTCCAAGTCACGCTCCATCCGATAAGCCTCACGCTCGAAATATATTTCCCGATAGGCTTTCATCCAGTTCTTGCATTTGGCATATCTCCATATCCACTCAATGTAATACCACAGCGTAAACCCCAAGAACAACATTTCACGCTGCTGCAAGGTATGTATATATTCGTGATTCTTGTCTACCTCGCTAAGCTGTCCCTTGTCACTCCTACAAAAGACGAGTCCGAAGATATTCGTGGCAAAGAACTTACCGAAAGGGATATATTTATTGTAAATTACCTTCATTTCCTACATACTACCTTAACCTCAGCCATTGCATGATGACTGGCAAAGATTTTACAAAGATACTATTAAGTGCGCACAATGCAAAATAAAAGATTAATTTTCTTTTTGCTTTAATTTTGATTTATAGAATTTTAGTCTTACCTTTGCGGTATCTAAACCATAAAACATCAACTATTATCTTTAAGTTATGAAAAAGAGAATCTTATTACTCGCATGTCTCCTTATTAGTGTAATAACTGTAAGCGCAGAGCGTTCTCCTGAGGCACAGGCACTGCTGAACATATTCAACAACATATATGGCAACAAGGTGATTATATGCAGCATGGCAAACGTAAACTGGAATATCACCGAGGCAGAGAACGTATACTCATGGACAGGTAAGTATCCCGCAATGACAACGTTCGACTTCATCCATGCGCCGTACTCCAAAGACGTAAACATACAGGGATGGATAGACTACAGCGACATGAGAATAATCAAAGACTGGTGGCAGAAAGGCGGCATTGTAAGCTGCATGTGGCACTGGCTGCAACAGAGAGATGACGGTAATGGTATGAGCTTCTATAGCAGTGAGACCTCTTTTGACCCGAGCAAGATAAACGACCCGTCGAGTGCCGAGTATGCCAAGATGGTGAGCGACATGGATCAGATTGCCGGTTATTTCAAACAGATGAAGGACTTAGGCATTCCTGTTGTTTGGCGTCCGTTACACGAGGCAGCCGGTAACACAAACAACTACCCTAACGGCACGGCATGGTTCTGGTGGGGCAGCAAGGGTGCAAATGCTTTCATACAGCTATGGCGCTTTATGCACGACTATTTCACAGACACCAAAGGTCTCAACAATATCATCTGGGTATGGAACGGCGGTATCAATGATGACGACTGGTATCCCGGTGACGAATATGTAGACGTTGTTGGTGACGACTACTATGGCTCCAATATATACAATATCAATGCGTCGTGGAACCACTTAAAGAACAGTTTCCCTAACAAGTTCGTGGCATTGACAGAGTGTGGCAACAGCGGCACCAACCTCCTGCCACCGATGGAAGACATCTGGGACTTTGCCGGCAAATGGCTTTGGGCTATGCCATGGTACGACTATGCCTACAATGATGCCAACGACAGGACTCACACCCAACACGACTACCATACTTGGTTTGTAGAGGCTATGCAGTTGGACTATGCCCTTGACCGCAAAGCGATGAAATCATTACTTGATGCAGAGATGACCTCAGTAGACACTATTGAGATGTCGGATGCAGCAGATGACTCTCCGTTATATGATCTTCATGGAATACGTGTTTTGGGTAATCCTGCTCCAGGTATCTATATCCGCAACGGGAAAGCCATAGTAATAGGTAGGCAGTAGAGGTTCTAAGACCTGTTCTTGTCTGTCAGATACATACCTGTAAGTATCAGAGCAGTACCAATAAGAAAATATATTGTTATTTGCTCTGAAAGTACTATCCACGCACATAGCACAGTAACCACAGGATTGAGGTAAACATAATTAGTGGCGGTAACGGCACCAAGTTTCTTCATTACCCATGTCCATGTCACGAAACAAACCATTGATGCCACACAACCGAGGAATAGCAGGTTCCATATAATATCCTGACGGAAGATGATGTCAAGCGATAGCGACTCAGGGAATATGATATAATAAGGTATCATGGAAAGCAAGCCATACGCAAACACCTTACGGGTAATAAACACCGTGTCGTAGCATTTGTTTACTGGGATCATTATCAAGGAATAGACTGCCCAGCACAGACAAGCCGCGAAAGCCAATGCGTCACCTTTCGGTGAGAGGTGAAGTACAAAATGTCCGTTTAGCACTACCGCCACCACGCCCAAGGCAGCCATCAGGGAGCCAACGATCTGTATGCCGTGAAGCCGCTCTGTCTTATAGAAAAGAGATATGATCATAGCGGCAAATAACGGACAAAGACATACTATGAGTGAGGTATTGGTGGTGGTGGTATAGTTCATCGCCGTGTTTTCCGTAAGGAAATACAATGAGCCGCCAGTGATGCCAAGACCAAACAACATCAGCTCGTCTCTAAGTGATGAGGAGAACAGACGAAACGGCTTTTTAACTATGGAGAAAGCCAACAGCATCACATAGGCAATGACAAAGCGTAGCGTAAAGATCTGCGCCGGTGTGAGACCTCCCATTAGCAGAATCTTCGTAAACACGAAGGTGGAGCCCCAAACCGCCACTACTATAAACGCTACGATATGATAGATTGTCTTATTCAAGTGTAAAAAATTATTGTGTGCCCATGTAGGGCACACAACAATCAACTATTAGTTTTAAACTATCAACTATTTATTAACCTGGAACTTAGTGTCACCATCCTTGAAGAATGCGTTAATCTGCTTGGCAGCCGCAATACCGGCATTGATATTAGCCTCCGCAGTCTGTGCACCCATCTTCTTAGGAGTAGCGAAGTAACGTCCCTCAAACTTAGCGAAGTCAGCATCAGCGTCCGGTTTGATATCGGTGACGAACTTCAGGTCTTCACGCTCAGCCATCAGTTTGATAAGCTCCTGCTCATTGATAACCTCCTTGCGTGCGGTGTTTACCAGAACTCCACCCTTCTTCAGCTTATTGACAAGAGCATAATTGATACTCTCTTTTGTCTCAGGTGTAGCTGGAATGTGAAGAGATACAACATCACAAGTCTCAAAGAGAGCATCCTGGTTGGCTACGGCATGAACACCGGCAGCCTCGATAACGTCTGCAGGACAGAAGGCGTCGTATGCGTAAACATCCATGCCGAATCCTTTAGCGATACGCGCAACGTTGCGTCCCACGTTACCAAAGGCAAGAATGCCAAGCTTCTTACCAAGCAACTCTGAGCCAGCCTTGCCGTTATAGAAACCTCGTACAGCCATAACCAGCAAACCGAACACGAGCTCTGCGACCGCATTAGCGTTCTGTCCAGGTGTGTTCTCTGCCACTACGTTGTGAGCTGTCGCGGCAGCGAGGTCGATGTTATCGTAACCCGCACCGGCGCGCACAACAATCTTCAACTGCTTTGCGGCATCAAGAACCTCCGCGTCAACCTTGTCTGAACGAATTATCATTGCGTCGGCATCGGCGACGGCAGCGAGGAGCTGAGCCTTCTCTGTGTATTTCTCCAAAAGCACCAGCTCATTGCCAGCTGCTTCCACTTCCTTCCTTATGCCTTCCACAGCAGCGGCTGCGAATGGCTTTTCTGTTGCTACTAATACTTTCATTTTTCAATGACACTGATAGATTAATACTTCTTTTCGAAATCCTGCATTGCCTGAACAAGTGCGTTACATCCTTCTATTGTCTGAGCATTATAGCAAGAAGCACGGAAGCCACCAACAGAGCGGTGTCCCTTGACACCAACCATGCCACGCTCGGTAGCGAACTCAAAGAATGGTTTCTCCAACTCAGCATATTCCTCGTTCATAACGAAACAGATATTCATCAGAGAGCGGTCCTCCTCTGCTACAGTACCCTTGAAGAGCTTGTTACGGTCAATCTCACCGTATACTATCTCGGCACGCTGCTTGGCAAGCTTATCCATTGCCTCCACTCCACCTTGAGCTTTCACCCAACGCATCGTCTCAAGCAAAGAATAGATTGGCACTACAGGAGGAGTATTGAACATACTACCCTTCTCTACATGAGTGCAGTAGTTCATCATTGTAGGCAACTCACGTGGAGCCTTGCCCAACTTGTCATTCTTCAAGATAACAACAGTAACACCTGCCATAGACATGTTCTTCTGTGCACCAGCATATATACAATCGTACTTGCTTACGTCCACAGGACGGCTCATAATGTCGGAAGACATATCTGCGATAAGTGGAACACTGACTTCGAGGTCCTTACGAATTTCCGTACCATAGATAGTGTTGTTCGTTGTGATATGCAGATAGTCGGCATCAGCCGGAACAGAGAAGTCTTTTGGAATAAATGTATAGTTCGCATCCTTGGACGATGCCACCTCAACGACCTCACCATAAAGCTTTGCCTCTTTCTCGGCTTTGTTTGCCCAAGTACCGGTATTAAGATAAGCTGCCTTCTTTATCAGGAAGTTTGCCGGAACCTGTGTAAACTGCAATGACGCACCTCCACCAAGGAAGATTACAGAATAACCCTCAGGCACGTCGAGCAACTCCTTAATTAGAGCCTCAGCCTCGTCAACAACGGGTTGGAAGTCTTTTGCGCGATGGCTTATTTCCATCAGTGAAAGCCCAGAACCATTGAAATCCAAAATCTGCTTGGCAGTGTTCTCAATCACCTCACGTGGAAGCATTGATGGACCTGCATTAAAGTTGTACTTCTTCATTTGATTGATAATTTATTTTGATATATTACTTGTTTGCTAACTATTTTCGGGTGCGAAGTTACACTTTTCTTATGAAATAGACAAACATTTGAAGTTTTTTATGTATTTTTGCAGTCAATTTAAAACAAAGGTACAATTGACAGAGAAGCATATCATATTAGAAGATATTGACCCCATGATGCTGTATGGGGCAAAGAACACACATCTCATGATTATCAAGTCGCTCTTCCCGAAATTAAGAATCGTGGCAAGAGACAATGTGATAAAAATACTTGGAGACGAAGTACAGATGTGTCAGTTTGAGGAAAACATTGAGACAATGCGCCAGCACGTCCTTCGTTTCAACAACATAACCGACGAGGACATTGTCGATATTGTAAAAGGAGTAAAGACAAAGGAGGAAGCCATCAAAGGTGTTGTGGTATACAGTCTCTCGGGACGTCCGATAAAGAGCCGTTCGGAGAACCAACAGAAGCTTATCGACGCCTTTGAGGAAAACGACATGATCTTTGCCGTAGGTCCAGCCGGCACAGGAAAGACATACCTGAGTATCGCACTGGCTGTAAAAGCCCTGAAAGAGAAAACAGCCAAACGCATAATTCTGTCGCGCCCGGCTGTCGAGGCTGGTGAGAAACTTGGATTCCTCCCTGGCGACATGAAAGACAAAATAGACCCATACCTTCAGCCATTGTATGACGCCTTGGAAGATATGCTTCCTACCGTAAAACTTCAGGATATGATGGAGAAGCACATCATTCAGATAGCTCCTCTTGCCTTCATGCGAGGGCGTACGCTGAGTGACGCCGTTGTCATCCTTGACGAAGCTCAGAACACCACTCCCGCACAAATAAGGATGTTCCTCACACGTATGGGTTGGAACACCAAGATGATTATCACCGGTGACATGACACAGGTGGATTTACCAAAGAGCCAGCCATGCGGTTTGAAAGAAGCTCTCAATATCCTGACCGGCATCGAGGGCATCGGTGTTGTGGAACTTACCAAGAAAGATATCGTACGCCACAAGCTCGTAACCCGCATCGTGAATGCCTACGAGGCAGCCGACAGAGCGGCACATAGCTGAGACTGTGATCAGTAAAGGTACAAACGTTTACTGAAAACAGAAAAAAACATAAAATGTAGAGGGTTTGTGTTTTTTTTCGTAATTTTGCAAACAAAATATTATTCTTAAGATATACAAGGAAAAAGATGAAAGCATTAACAAAGACAGACTTCCACTTCAAAGGACAAAAAAGTGTATATCACGGAAAGGTTCGCGATGTGTATGACATTAATGATGACCTCATGGTAATGGTTGCCACTGACAGAATATCGGCATTCGACGTAATCCTGCCTAAAGGCATTCCTTTCAAGGGTCAGGTATTGAATCAGATTGCCGCCAAGTTCTTGGACGCGACATCAGACATCTGCCCCAACTGGAAACTTGCCACTCCGGACCCTATGGTTACGGTAGGACTGAAGTGCGAGGGATTCCGTGTCGAGATGATCATACGTGGGATACTGACAGGTAGCGCATGGCGCGACTACAAGAAAGGCGTACGCGAGATCTGTGGTGTGCGGCTGCCTGATGGAATGCGAGAGAATGAGCGTTTTCCTGAACCCATCATAACCCCGACGACGAAAGCCGACGAAGGTCACGACCTGAACATATCAAAAGAGGAGATTATTGCTCAGGGCATTGTAAGCGCAGAAGACTATAGCGTAATGGAAGACTATACTCGCAAACTCTTCGCACGCGGTCAGGAGATTGCCTCAAGACAGGGTCTGATTCTTGTAGACACAAAATATGAGTTTGGCAAACGCGACGGAAAAGTATACCTCATTGACGAGATACATACCCCAGACTCCAGTCGCTACTTCTATGCCGACGGATACGAGGAGAAGTTTGAGAAAGGTGAGCCGCAAAGACAACTGTCAAAGGAGTTCGTACGCCAATGGCTCATCGAGCATAACTTCATGAATGAGCCCGGACAAGTGATGCCGGAGATAACAGACGAATACGCCGACAGCGTCAGCGAGCGTTATATCGAGCTTTATGAGCATATTACCGGAGAGTCTTTTGACAAGGCTGTCGAAGACGGAGATATCGCCTCAAGGATAAACCACAACGTCAGTGCCTGGCTGGAAACCTGGAAAGGATAAAGACCACCCGTTAACACAGTTAGGCAGGCAATGTACGAACAGGAGAAGATTAAGCCGTACGGAGGCAAAGGAGACAAAGGCAAGCTCGTGGAAGAGATGTTCAACAATATCGCTCCCACATACGACAAGCTAAACCACCGTCTTTCTTGGAATATAGACCGCTATTGGCGGAAGAAAGCCATTCGGAGGCTGGCTCCATACAAGCCGGAAACGATGCTCGACATTGCCACAGGCACGGGAGACTTTGCCATTCTCTCATCAAAGATGCTTCAACCAAACAAGGTTATAGGTGTCGATTTGTCAGAGAAGATGATAGAGATAGCACAAGCAAAGGTAACGTCTGCCGGTATTGAGGATAAGGTTTGTTTCCAGAAAGGAGACTGTCTGAACCTGCCATTTGAGAGTGGCGAGTTCGATGCGGTAACAGCCGCATTTGGCATTCGCAACTTCTCGGACTTGGATAAAGGACTTAATGAGATGTGCCGAGTATTGAAGACTGGCGGACATATTGCCATCGTGGAGCTTACCACTCCCATGACATTCCCGATGAGACAGTTGTTCAAAGTATACTCGCACACCATCTTACCACTATATGGAAGGCTTATTTCCAAGGATACAGATGCCTACAAATACCTTACAGCCACCATCGAGGCATTCCCACAAGGAGAAAGAATGGTGGAGATACTGCATAAGGCAGGCTTCTCAGAGGCGACATTCAAACGCATGACATTCGGAATCTGTACGATGTACGTTGCTACAAAATAAGACATAATAAGTAATTGTAACAAAACCCTTACCAGTATGGACAAATACGGACTTATCGGTTTCCCTTTAGGGCACTCTTTCTCAATTGGATATTTCAATGAGAAGTTTGAGAACGAAGGCATTGACGCCGTTTATGAGAACTTTGAGATTCCAAAGATAGACAATCTCTTGGAAATCATCAGCACAAACCCTAATCTGAGAGGTTTGAACGTGACGATTCCATACAAGGAGAAGGTTATGAACTATCTTGACCATATCAGTCCGGAGGCAAGTGCTATAGGAGCGGTCAATGTCGTAAAAGTCGAGCACAACGGAAACGACATAAAGCTCACCGGATATAACTCCGACGTGATCGGATTCACCCAGAGCATAGAACCGCTGCTTGAGCGTTGGCATAAAAAAGCGTTGATTCTTGGAACTGGAGGAGCATCGAAGGCAATTAACTACGGTTTGAAATCACTTGGCTTAGAAACCGTCTGCGTGAGCCGATATGAGCGTCCCGGAACGATATGCTACAAAGACATAACACCTGACATCGTAAACGAATACAATGTCATTGTAAACTGCACACCCGTAGGAATGTTTCCAAAGACCGACAAATGTCCTGACTTACCATACGAGGCTATGGATAATCATACTCTATTATATGACCTTATTTATAATCCCGATGAGACTTTGTTCATGACAAAGGGACTTGAACAAGGCGCCACGGTGAAAAACGGCTTGGAAATGTTGCTCCTGCAAGCCTTCGCAAGCTGGGAGTTTTGGAATGGGAAAAAATAACTGCATGACGAAATGACTGCATGACGAAATGACGGTATAACGAAATAACGGTATAACGAAATAACGACATTAATAGAGAAAAAAATGAACAACAGATACATGATGCGCGGTGTGAGTGCCGCCAAGGAAGATGTACATAACGCTATAAAGAATATTGACAAAGGAATATTCCCACAGGCATTCTGCAAGATCATACCAGATATCTTAGGCGGTGATCCAGAGTATTGCAATATCATGCACGCTGACGGAGCCGGAACGAAGTCAAGTCTCGCATATATGTATTGGAAGGAGACCGGCGACCTGAATGTATGGAAAGGCATTGCGCAAGACGCTATTGTCATGAACACCGATGACCTGCTGTGTGTAGGTGCGGTAGACAACATATTAGTGTCAAGCACTATCGGGCGCAACAAGATGCTCATTCCCGGAGAAGTCATATCAGCTGTTATCAACGGTACCGATGAGCTTCTCGCTGAGATGAGAGAGATGGGCATCGGCATCTGGCCTACAGGTGGCGAGACCGCTGATGTCGGTGACTTGGTGCGTACTATTATCGTTGACTCCACTGTCACCTGCCGTATGAAACGCAGCGATGTCATCGACAATGCGAATATTCGTCCTGGTGATGTCATTGTAGGCTTATCCTCCACCGGACAAGCCACCTACGAGAAACGCTACAACGGAGGAATGGGAAGCAATGGACTCACAAGTGCCCGACATGATGTCTTCGCAAAGTATTTGGCAAAGAAATACCCGGAGAGCTACGACCATGCGGTTCCCGAGGAGCTTGTATATAGCGGGAAGTATGAGTTACTTTCGGAGTATGATAAAAGCTCTGAGAGCTTAGGAGCACTTCCCAACATGGGGCAGCTGGTTCTCTCCCCTACCCGCACATACGCTCCTGTCATCAAACGCATACTCGACGAGCTTCGCCCAGAGATTCACGGAATGGTACATTGCACGGGTGGTGCACAGACAAAGGTACTGCACTTCGTAGGCGACAACTGCCGTGTAATCAAAGACAACATGTTCCCTGTACCACCGCTCTTCCGTGCCATACACGACTGTTCCGGCACTGACTGGAAAGAAATGTATCAGGTATTTAACATGGGACACCGCATGGAGATCTATGTACGACCGGAGCACGCTGAGCAGGTGATGGCAATCAGTAAGTCATTTGACATTGACGCTCAGGTAGTCGGACATATCGAGGAAGGCGAACGCTCTCTTACTATCAAGAGTGAGTTTGGCGAATTCAAGTATTGAAGAAATTGAGAATTGAGAAAGTATAAAAAATATGATAGACAACAATCGTATATTACAAAAGCTTGACGGTCTTGAGGCACGCTTTGAAGAGGTATCAACACTGATTACCGACCCGAATGTAATTGCCGATCAGAAGCGTTTCGTCAAACTGACAAAGGAATATAAAGACCTGGGCGACATTATGGACGCCCGAAAACGCTATGTCACCTGTCTTAACAGCATCAGGGAAGCAAAGGATATTCTTGCCAACGAGTCGGATCCGGATATGAAAGAGATGGCACGTGAGGAACTCGCCGCTAACGAGGCGCTACAGCCACAGCTGGAAGAAGAGATCAAGATTGCACTCGTTCCTAAAGACCCCGAGGATGCCAAGAATGTGCAGATGGAGATCAGAGCCGGTACCGGCGGTGACGAGGCTTGTCTGTTTGCCGGTGACCTGTTCCAGATGTATAAGCGTTTCTGTGACCAGAAAGGCTGGAATCTCGCAGTCACAAGTGTGAGCGAAGGTGCCGTCGGCGGCTTTAAGGAGATTGACTTTGCCATCAGTGGAGCTGATGTCTATGGAACATTAAAATATGAGTCTGGCGTACACCGCGTGCAACGTGTGCCTGTCACCGAGTCAAACGGACGCATGCAGACCTCTGCCGCCACTGTTGCCGTATTGCCTGAGGCTGACAAGTTTGAGGTAAACATCAACGAAGGCGAGATCAAATGGGACACCTTCCGCTCCTCGGGCGCTGGTGGACAGAATGTAAACAAGGTGGAATCGGGCGTGCGACTACGTTACATGTGGAAGAACCCTAACACTGGAGAGACTGAGGAAATTCTCATCGAGTGTACTGAGACACGCGACCAACCGAAGAACAAGGAACGCGCATTGTCACGACTCTATACATTTATATACGACAAGGAACACCAGAAGTACGTCGACGACATCGCCTCGCGCCGAAAGAGCCTCGTCTCCACTGGTGACCGCTCTGCTAAGATTCGCACATACAACTTCCAGCAAGGACGTGTCACCGATCATCGTATCGGATTCACCACCCACGACCTGCAGGGCTTCCTCGGCGGTGACATCCAGCCAATGATTGACGCGCTGACCGTAGCGGAGAATGCCGAGAAGCTGAAAGAATCGGAACTTTAAATACCCTGTCAGCTCTTTCGACTCATAATATATCTGACAAAGAAAATATTCAAAACGCTAAAAATCAAATCATGACAAGACAACAGCTAATACAGCAAATTAAGCAGAAGCAATCGTTTCTCTGTGTCGGGCTTGACACTGATATAAAGAAGATACCACAACATCTCCTTAATGAGGATGACCCTATCTTCACCTTCAACAAAGCCATTATCGATGCCACTGCACCCTATTGCGTCTCATACAAGCCAAACCTTGCTTTTTATGAGGCTTTTGGCGTAAAGGGACTTGTCTCCTTTGAGAAGACTATCAAGTATCTCAACGAGAGATATCCCGACCACTTCATCATTGCCGACGCTAAACGTGGCGATATCGGTAACACAAGTGCCATGTATGCCCGTACTTTCTTCGAGGAATATAACCTTGACGCACTGACCGTGGCTCCATATATGGGTGAGGACTCCGTCACTCCTTTCCTGCAATACGAGGGCAAGTGGGTGATTCTCCTGGCTTTGACAAGCAACAAAGGCAGTCATGATTTCCAACTCACAACCGACAATAATGGCGAGCGTCTCTTCGAGAAGGTATTGCGTAAGTCACAGCAGTGGGGCAACGAAGAGAATATGATGTATGTCGTAGGTGCCACACAAGGACAGATGTTTGAGGACATTCGTAAGGTTGCTCCAAACCACTTCCTTCTCGTCCCGGGCGTAGGAGCACAGGGTGGCTCTCTCCAAGAAGTGTGCAAATATGGAATGACCAAGGAATGCGGATTGCTCGTCAACTCCTCACGGGGAATCATCTATGCTTCCAATGGTGAGGACTTTGCGGAATGTGCGGCAATAAAAGCTCAGGAGCTACAACAACAAATGGCTAAAGAACTCCAGAATATTGTATAGCTTCTTTTGCTAAAAACAAATCGTTTCTTCAGTACGCTTTTACAAAGCGAAGCGACTAAAAGAATTTTTAAAAATCAATTTTTTGCGTCACGCGTCACACTTTAGGGTAAAGTTTAAAGGTCAGAGTTATTTGTTGTAATTTTGTTTAATTTGCTTTTCCCTTCGGCCAGCGACCGTTGGTTCCAGCCGTAAAGTTGCCGTCATAACCCGCTCGGTTGGATTTGAAATCCGTATTGAGTATTAGCATTTGTAATGCTGAAATACCCGAAACCTGTCACACTTGCGTCACAGACCTCTTTCGCTTCGTAAACACCTGATAATCAATGGGTATTTAATCTTAAAATAGCCGTTTTTGCTTAAAAAAGGGATTTTCGGGTGCGTCTCACGTGCGTCACACCGCATTTTTAGCGTGTCTCGGTGACGCAAACGTGACACGATTCCCGTAAAAACACCTCATCCCATACCCCTTTTTTCCTCATCCCGCACTCGATGCGGGAGCTCCCATTAGCATTGATATTGACATCGCAGAGCTATCATATAGACAGACTAAAGCATACATCTTCCATTCCAATAGCTATGCTATCAGAAAAAAGTTGTTACAACTTTTCAAATTCTTGTAACAACTTTCCTACATAAGCTTTGCTTTTAGAATATCGCTCCGCCATCTTTAACCTCTAAACCCTCATCCCGCACACCCCTTCCACTCATCCCGCACTTGATGCAGGATCTCCTTTAAACTTTGCACAAAAGTGTGACGCGTGACGCAAAAATACGTTTTTCAGAAATTAGTTTTTAGCAAACGCTTGGTTGGATTTGTTCGCCCGCTTATGATTACATATCCAACCGGGCGAGATCGTCATTCAAGGCATGCCAGATGGAGTAGCGCGCTTCCGGATTCATCTTTTCGATGGTATCATAAAGATCTTTGATCTGCTGTCGATATGTGGCATGCTCGTATGGACATAACTTAATAAGTTTTTGATATTGGTGAGCTTCGGCATAAACTCTTATATCTGCCTCGCTGACCAACGCAAGCGGACGGATGATACTCAATGGCATTTTTTCCATTTGCATGATTACCGGCATGGAAGAGAACCGTCCTTCAAATATCACATTCATCAAAGCTGTATGGATGATGTCATCCTGATGATGACCGAGGGCAACTTTCTTACAGCCGAGTCTCTGTGCCAACTCAAAGATTTGCTTCCTTCTATACCATGAACAAAGGAAACATGGATTCTTCCTTCTGTCTGTCGATATGTCGAATTCTGTAGTAAGAACATAAAGGTCCACACCAAGACTTTTACAAAAAGTCTCAAGATATTGAGTGTCAGTTTTATATGGAATATTATTCATGCGGACATGCACCGCACTGACCTTGAAGCGTGGCATGAAGATACGGCTACGCTTGGCAAGTAGCTCAACAAGCAGCAATGAGTCTTTGCCACCAGACAATGCGACAAGCACATGGTCGTCGTTGTCTATCAGCTGATAGTCTTTCAGTGCTTTCCTGAAGAGCCTTTCTATACGCTGACCGGCTTTGTGAGCGTTGGATGTCGTCTTCTGTAGGGGCATATAATGTCAATCCATAAAAACGAAGTATACTGCCGCAATGATACAGATAAATGCCGCGGCATGGTTCCATTGTAGGCTCTGATGCTGAAACATCATATTGGCAATAATGGCAAACACCATTAAAGAGATACACTCTTGAATGACTTTCAGCTGTACGAGAGAAAATGGTCCGCCATTGTCGACAAATCCCATGCGGTTAGCCGGAACCTGGCAACAATACTCGAAGAACGCTATCATCCAAGAAAACGCTATTACACCGATCAAAGGCCAATGCGACGAGACACCAGTCTGTTGTAGTTTCAGATGTCCATACCATGCGAGCGTCATAAATATATTGCTCAATACCAATAAAAGAACTGTATATATTCCGTTCATATCACCTTTTTTATTTTTATCAAACAAAACAACCAATTATAAAACAGCCGTCATAAGACATACGCTATGTCGAACGACAATGTGGAAAATGAGGTACTTTCATCCGACCTTATCAGATTTCCATTGATACCAAGTTGCAAATGATGTTTTTTCCCAATAGCATACTCCCAACCTGCACCAAAATAGCAGCCATACATAGCTCCAATAGGAATAGAGACTCCGCCACGCAAATAGGGCGAGTTACGCTGCCGATGTCTGAAGCGGTAAATACCACCTATCGCCAAATTCATAATTAAACCTTCATCTGACCACTTTTCTCCGTCTTTATGAAACATCGTACTGGCGTCGTAAGTGCCAGAAACTTTCACGTAACCAAAGCTGAGCATAACCTGAGTCCCCATGCTGGAGCGATACGGTTAGAAGAGAACTCACCACCTAAACCTATGCGAAAGGCAGGAATGTTATTGTCTTTCTCACCTTCATCTCCACGAAAATACCCACACATAAATCCCCCCTCCATACGGAAATGAGCTTTGTATAGAGCAGACTTTTTCTCATCATACTGAAACTGTATGCAATCACCATAGCTCTGACAAAACTCCTCGTCATATTGCCGGGTCAACTCTACCATTTTTTTTGCATCCAGCTCATCGTTCCACAGCTGGTTTAGGACATTAGAACTCTTGAAAAACATTCTCGAGGCGTCACGAAGATATATACGTTTCATATAGATGGCATCTTTGAGTGGCATATTTCCCAAATAGAAATTCTCAAGGACTCCAATCTCACCATCCTCATTTTCAATAAAAAACAACTCGCGGGATTTGACAACGTATCTATACAAGCTTACACCGCCTTGGAAAAGAAACTCTGCAAACATTGGAGTGTCAATACCGTCAACTGGGAAAGTCTTACTTATATAATACACACCATTGTTCATCAGACGGTAACCCTGTATCTCATTCGGTCTATAAACAGAAAAAACACTGTCACCTTGTTTACAGAACATACAAAGCTCCCTATTCTCATCATCACTCAAGTAGTCTATTGTACCATGAATTGTATCACCATCGTTCGTAATGACATAGCCTTTAACGGGATTACGCGCATCACTCAATAACAATTCCTGGGCATTTGCCACTATCACAGAGATTTGTAGAACTAATATATATGCAAGCCTTCTTACCATAATAATTTTTCCACAAAGGTAATAATTAAAGGACTACACTCCAAGAAAATATAAAAAAAATAGTTCACACAATAAAAAAGCCGTCCGGTAACCGGACGGCTTCGGTTTTATGCCAATGCTTAATTTCAGTGATTTTATCGACTGAAAACGCAACTAAGCAATCTTATTGGCTCTTGCAAATTATTTCAGCTCTGCAAGATACTTAATGGTGCGAACCATCTGAGAAGTGTAAGAGTTCTCATTGTCGTACCAAGCAACAACCTGTACGAGAGAGTTGCCGTCACCAATCTTAGAAACCATGGTCTGGTTAGCATCGAAGAGTGAACCGAACTTCATACCGATGATGTCAGAAGAAACGAGTTTCTCCTCTGTGTAACCGAATGACTCGTTTGCGGCAGCCTTCATTGCAGCATTGATATCCTCAACAGCAACCTCACCCTTAACGACAGCGTGCAGGATTGTTGTAGAACCTGTAGGAGTAGGAACGCGCTGTGCGGCACCGATAAGCTTACCGTTCAGCTCTGGGATAACAAGACCGATAGCCTTTGCAGCACCAGTAGAGTTAGGAACGATGTTCTGAGCACCAGCACGTGCACGCTGAACATCACCCTTGCGCTGAGGACCATCAAGAATCATCTGGTCACCAGTATAAGCGTGAACAGTTGTCATGATACCACTCTGGATAGGAGCGAAATCGTTCAGAGCCTTGGTCATTGGAGCCAGACAGTTTGTGGTACAAGAAGCTGCAGAGATAACGGTATCTGCTGGAGTAAGAGTCTTGTGGTTCACATTGTATACGATAGTTGGGAGGTCGTTACCTGCAGGAGCAGAGATGACAACCTTCTTTGCGCCAGCCTGGATGTGGGCAGATGCCTTCTCCTTAGATGTATAGAAACCAGTACACTCAAGAACTACGTCAACATCCAGCTTGCCCCAAGGCAGCTCAGCAGCGTTAGGAATAGCATAGATAGTAATCTTCTTGCCATCAACAACGATGAAGTCCTCACCAGCCTCAACAGTGTGCTTGTTCTCACCGAACTTGCCAGCGAAACCACCCTGAGCGGTGTCATACTTCAGCAGATGAGCAAGCATCTTCGGGCTTGTCAAGTCGTTGATTGCTACTACTTCATAACCTTCAGCCTCGAACATCTGACGGAATGCGAGACGACCAATACGGCCAAAACCGTTAATTGCTACTTTTGTCATTTTACTTTAATATTTAAAGGGTTGATAATTTATAATCTACCTAAAATTCAAACTTTTTACACTTTTTTCTTATTTTCGCTCGCAAAGTTACTAAATATTTTCTATATTTGCATCAAATTTCTGTATTAATAAACTTGAAAATCGCTTATAGAGTGCTCAAAATAAGGAAAAAATATCGGCATACGACAGAGATTGTAAAATGAAGATGACAATATTAGGTAACTATAATATGTATTACATTTAAAACATTAAGATTATGGGATTTATTAAAGAATTCAAAGAGTTTGCCATGAAAGGCAACGTAATGGACATGGCTGTCGGTGTAATCATCGGTGGTGCATTTGGTAAGATTGTAAGCTCTTTAGTTGATGACATTATCATGCCTCTTGTCAGCACACTGACAGGCGGTGTAGACTTCACCAACAAATACATCGCACTCTCAGACAAGATTACCGACGGTCTGCCATTGGAGAAAGCCCGCGAGTTGGGTTCCGTATTCGCATACGGTCAGTTTGTCCAGAACATCATTGACTTCCTCATCGTGGCACTGTGTATCTTCCTTATGATCAAGGCAATGAACAAGCTCACAAAGAAGAAGGAGGAAGAGCCTGCCGCTCCTGCTGGTCCGACAACAGAAGAGTTGCTTGCTGACATTAAGGATATTCTCCAGAAGAAGTAATATAATTGAGAATTAACAATTGAGAATTGATAATTATAGGAGAAACAATAAAGAATCTCCAATTATCAATTCTCATTTTTTTTGTTTGTCAAGTATACCTCGTACGGTCCCTCGGTCTCAGAAACACATTTACCGAAATACTCGCCGTCGCCATTGTCGAAAAGGTCAAAGTTATATGTAACGCTCTCCCCCACACTATTGAAGTACAAATCATGACCGTTATATTTTCCTTCGACATTGATCTTACGCTCCTGTTCATCAAAACTCAGGATACCAGTTACGCGTTTCGTCTGAGAATTAAGCATCAGCCATAATCTTATTGGCGCATCCTCAATCTTTCCTGACAAAGAAAGTGTATCCACACGTACCGGCACTGTGGCAACCGGCTTTTTTTCAATCGGCTTCGGACTTGGAGAGATATCGGATGAGGTGTATGAGTTCTCCTCAAAGACTTCATCCGTAACAGGAGAAGAGTCAGACAAGAACTCTTTTATGATACCAGAGAGAAGCAATACGATAAGTATTCCTATAATAGAAGCAAATAAAAGCTTAATACCACAACACCCACCTCTTTTCTTCGCCACGTCAGGACCAATTGGAGCTGCCGAATATGGAGGAGGTGCTATAGGATGTCCCTCGACTATAGGAATCTCCTGTCTTTGAAAGGAACGGTTGGCAGGTCCTGTATTTGTCCGGTTAGGCGGCACGGCACCCTGTCGCGGATTTAAGTTCTGCCGCTGTGAAGGCTGCTGCTGAGCTTGTGATTGTATACGAGCTGTTGGCTGCTGTGATTGTGGCTGAGGAGCTGACACAGGCTGCTGTTGCCGCACAGGAACATCACTCTCCGCTTTGGCAATCTTCTCGACAAAAGGACTGCCGCAACGAGGACAGATACAACTCACCTCATTGTCAGATGACTGTACAGGAACCTCAAAACGCATCCTGCATTTAGGACATTTTACTTCCATCGTCTTCACTTACTCCAATCTGACACTTGCCTTGCTCGTGACTCTCCATGTTCCATCCTCCAACACAGCATTACCTTTCTCTACTGTTGTGATCTTTCGAGGATTGGAGACCTGTGCAAGAACCTTACATACCGGTTTAACAAACTGAGAGACTGAGATCAATGCCGTTGCCACAGCATCAGAACTGTTCAGCAGGACGAATGTACCGTTTGTTCCATCCTGAGTGTCAAGCTGATAGATAGAATGCCCCATCTGCAATGTCGGAGAGACCTTAGTAAAACGTCCGTCCATGGTTGGAGCCGCAAGGTAAAATGTCTCAGGACCGACCGGTTTACTTACCACAGTAACCGTATCCTCATCTTTTACGTTTGTAAGCCCTACCGTAACAGACCCCTGTATGACAGGACGCTCATTTCTCTCATCATTTTGTTTTGCCTGAAGCTTCTTAACCTGTCGTTCCAAAATCGTTATCCTCTTCTGCAACTTGTCAAGGATTATCTCATATTCCTCAGTTGTCACATAGCGGTTATTACCAATCATATTCTTCATGACAAAGAACAAGATCAAAGCCAAAACTACAGAAACGGCTATACTTATAATCAGATATTCCATTTGTCTAAACAGTATTAATTATTTTATCAAATCTCCGTCTCCTTAAGATTCTGGATAAGGTTATCGCGAATGCTTCCTACTATAGGATAGAAGAATACAGTGTCCTCTATTGCGTCACTTTCATTCTTCGGCTCCTGATTGCGGTTTACAAAGTTCCATCCACTAAGCAGATGATGCTCAAGATACTTATTTACATTCTCCTTAAAGCGAATAAGAGAACGTGAGTCAACGAGGAAGCGGTCAAGGACATGGATACGGTCGCATAGCGAGATGAAATATTCATTGAAAGCCTTCACCTCATTGATAAGTTGCTCCTTTATCTCTTCCTTTTGCATGTCACCATAGCACAACTGCTCCTTTGGAAGCATAGAGTAATTATACTTCAATGGATTCTCGAAGTTATCCAAAAGACCATTCAATTCAGTGATGGCATTGATACCCTCTGCCGTACGCACCTGTTTCAAAGCGCCCCTGCACGTTATCTGTTTCGGCTCCTTGCGCTCCATAACCACCTCAAAGCCATCCTCACCGAACTTCTCTCCAAAGACATCCTCAAGAATTGTCTGAGTAAGTAAGTTCAAGTCACGTTGGTTACCCACTATGTCCAAGACCTTTGAGCCTGTACCGCTGAACATAATACTCTGAGGCATGTTCAGTTTACGATGCTTCATGGTACGTGCCACATAATATATTAATGTGGAATAGAAATATACGAAGATTATCTTCCGCATACCATCCTCATTCAGTCGCATGTTGTATGAGAAAGTGTCATTCCCACGGGTAGCTTTATTATTAGCTATCGAGAACAGGAATGCGTTTACATCCTCAGACTTACGTTTCTCTGTAATATCATCAAGAATGCCATTGAGCTCTCCGTACTTATCATCATCGGCGTCAAAGAGTTGCTTGAAATAGCTTACATACTTCTGAAGCATTGGGTTGGTATCACCAGACGGGTCATTAAAGCCATCACCAAACAACACGTTTGCCGCAAAGCGGAATGAGCAAAGAAGACTTGGCTGATTGTTATTAGGCTCATAGACCACAATATCACTCGTACCACCACCTATGTCTATCGAAGCCACTGTCGAAGCTGACGCATGGAAACTACTTGCGTTAGTATAGAAATAATATGGTGCCACAGACTCCGGCATCTGAATAAGATTCCGTTCTGTTGCCTCAACGCCAAACACCTCCTTGAAAATCTTCGACCAGTTGGACTCCATCTTATGAATATCGCCGACACGCATTGACAAAGGATAGAACCACACCAGTCTTGTCTTTGCGAGATCGCCACCAGACAACAACACCTTGGTTCGCATCAGCAATGCCAGCTCTGTCATGTAACACAAGACACGCTTACTATTGGCAATCTCTGTAGACCATTTCAGGTTTGGCACAATATTGTTTCCGTAACCGATAGATTCCTTCTCATATATAAATGGTATGTTGGCATCGCCTAAAGCGATGATCATATCCGCACTCTCCGCATCCATGGCACCGGCTTCTGACAAGACTGTGCGCTGTGGGAATCCATAGTCCGCTCCTATCAGCTTTGGCAAGAACTCTTGCTTCATAATCACATCATACAGAATGCTCTCACCATTATATAATGTAGCCATTAAACGGTCACGTGCTGGGTTCTCTATTTTCAGTGGCTCCGGCTCCTCATCATTACGCATACACTCCAAATGAGTGTTTGTCGTACCAAAGTCTACCGCAAATGTAAACGCATCATGTCCCGACACATAGCTCTGCCAACGAGGACATATCACGCCATCCGCCAAGGTTGCCCCTTGCTCATTGGAGAGAGTCAGCACCATATAGTCGAACGCCGCCCTGACACGATAGTACTTGGAGCCCACGTTCTTCTCTCTTTTCAGAGAACGGTCACGTTGAATGATTTGTTTCTCATCAACCTCATTCTTATAGCCATTATTAAAGAAAGCCAAAGATAACTTAGACTGTTGCCAAACACCCAAAGCCCGATCTATTAACTGGACATTGTATTGCTTCAAACCTTCAGTCTTGACAAACGGGAACACACTGACGGCAAACTGGAGATTTGCTATATGCCCGTAATCATTCTTCTGGTCATACTCCAAGGCTCCATTGAGCGTTTCTACATAGGTGCGTTGCAACGTGATAAACTGTCCCCTCTTCTGTACGGGTATGCGCAGAATAGCCTTGACAGTCTCCACAGACCCTTGCCTGTTGTGCTGAAGCTCAAAACGCGGGCGTCCGTTTATCGTTCCCCAAAGGTCACTTACTTTGAAATACTTAAAGAACACCGGCTTCAATGGCAATAAGAAGTCATGGTCATCAACATTAGGACTCATAGCCACTTTGTTGCCTTCAAAGAAGCAGTCACGGTCGATACCATAGTCGAGCTTAATTATTACAGGTTGGAAGAAGTCAGCATCTGTAAGCCACGGATAGACATGTGATGTCTGAGGAAGAAGGCGCTTGTCTGGCTCTACCCCATAATCGGCTGGCGTGATCTCAATAAGGTCATCCCATGGTCCTGTCACATATCTAAACGTATCGGTGGCAGGAGCATTAAGTCTGTTTTGTAATATCAGCGGTAACCTCTGACGCTCACTCTCAGAAAGTTTCTGCAACATCATGCCATCAGGTACAATCTTGAAGTCACTCTCCTGAATAGCCTGGTTAATATCCTCTGCCTTGGCTGTATACAAGGGGACACCCAGAATCTGAAGTCCCTCATCCATTCGTCTGTAGTTTGTCTCAAGATACTGGCGTGCCCGCTCCACATTTGCAGAGTCAAAAGCATCAGGGTTACCAATATCCTTCACTATGCTGGTTTGCTTATCCTGAGGAAGCAGCCTGAAACAACTTATCAGATAAGCATTCATCTCCTTGCATAGCATCTTCAACTCTGGATAGGCAGTAAATATGGCATAAATATAATGAACGAATTTGTCGCTTCTCTCATAAAGAGGGCGCCATTGATTAAACAAGTTCACATTCTGTTCAACAGGTATGGAATATACTCCGTCACGCGCATTCGGCGTTGCCATGAAAAGCGTAGTGGGACATGTGGAGCCAATCACCTGATTGCCAAAAGCGAGGAAATACAACCTGTCCATCTTATCAAAATTGAAAGCCTCCTTGTCTTGTTGCAAGAACATCTCAAGGGTCTCACCATACAGGCGGTGAACAGGATTCTCCTTTAGCTTCATTATCTCCACATCACGCTGCCACTCAATTATCCGCAATGTATTGGCATGCTCAGGGTAATTAAAGAAAAGCTGAGCTACATCCAAGGCGTTTGCCACTAAACGCTCATCACTCAAAGCCCCATGCATATCTGGAGTCTGGGAGAGTCTTTTGAAAGCATTCTTCACCAGGTCCATCTGAGCAAACGGACTTGGAATGGCAGTACGCGGCTTTTGAGTCGTTCCCTCATCCGGGTCATGTATACCCTCAATGTCATCCTGTCCATATTGCCGCTGGATAGTCTGCCAGCCTTCACCTGTAGTCTTTTTATTATAGGATAATATATTACTCATTTTTATATATATACTTTAGATAATTGAGTCATATTTCTTTTCTATCAAGCTGTCAAGTTGGCTATCAAGCAGATCAAAGAGCTTGTATGCTACCTGTCCCGGCTTATATTTCCCTATCTTGGTGGCATCCTTCGATGCCACATTGAGAGCCGCAAGCACATGCTTATAGTCTATTTTCCAGTTCAACAGTCCTGATTTTGCAGGAATACCAATCAGCACCTCGCTCAAATCAGTAGTAAAGAGGTTGAAAGGCGTAAAGCTGCGACGGTTCTGAGACATCTCAAGCAGCCACTGGTAATAAACACCATAAAAGTTCTGCGTAAGGGTGGTAAAGAAAGGAGTTGAAAGGAAACCGCTTTTTATCTCCGGCTTGTCCTCTGTATATCCACGTCCTATATCATGCGACAACTGATTCACCACATACATATATGATATCTGGAACTTAACCATCTGGCGGTTAATGAATTGTCGTGTCGGCATTCCCAAATCTTTCAGGTTAAGGCTCTCCACGTCATTTGCCAGACCATACTCTTTAAATATAGGATTCAGAGCAAGACCATTCTGTGTCATCAGCATGTCATCGGGAATCTGTAGGAAGTCAAGGATTGACAACGCACCGACAAACTCAACGATGTGAGCCTGATCATGCTGCCCATCCTGTCCAGGATCGTTCTGATATGGATTCGACATCACGGGGTCACCCAGGTAATAACATGCATTGACTTTAGAATAGTCTGTGTCGGTACCATTTATCCTTAAACCTGTAAGGTTGTCATGATAGTAATACAATGCCGACTTTGTCTTTGATATGAAATCAGACTTGGTGATGGGACTGTCAGGATTCTGCTCAACACTGAAATAAGGCAATACTGTCAGTGCACCTATACGTGAGTTCTGCAGGTCTCCACGATTGTTAAGATTCATGTTTTGTGACGCATTACGTATATTCTTCACAATAACAGGATATCCTGCCGCTCCTGTTCCTCCGAAGATAGAACTTACTACGAATATACGGTCACGGCTATCAAAGATATTGCAGAACTGCTTAAACTCCTCAGAGTCCTTAAACTGATTCAGAACGACACTACCTATGTTTGGACTTCCGACGAAACCGATATCCATGGTTGTCTCAAGCTCACCTTTCGGACCACCAGTAAACAACATACTTGTCAATGCCTGACTCGGTGTGTCCAAAGTATTATACTCTATGAACTCCATGAACTTCTTCGACTCCACAGCACCCATATTATACAAGAAAGTATTTGCAAGAGTACTGGTGTTCTTTGCGACGTCTGCCAATGTTGAGATCTTAACTGAGAAGAATCCTTTCGTCACATCATCACGGTCACCATATAGGGTATGATGGATCTGCTTATACCATCTCAACAGATTATCTGTAGCCTTCAGGTCTGCATTAGCCTTATGAGGGTCTACTATTATAGGAACAACTTCCAACGGCAATGGCATGCCTTGCTCGTCAATAGGATGGACGCCTGCAGCAAACTGCATCACAAGAGGCTTCATCACTCTGGAGCCTGTGCCTCCAACAAGAAACAAGAACAATCTCATATCTTAATGTTTAATCTATATCAGCGTTAAACTTAAACATAAATTACAAATTACTCCGGTATTGGTGTGTGGCGGCAGTTCGAGCTCCACCACCGGATAGAAAATGATGCGATAACATACATTACCGCTACAATAGCTATACTCGATATTGAGAAATTAACCTCATCGTGCGTAAAGTCCATTCCTAACTCATAGAAAACGCCATCAAGGTAGAAGAAATTCACTACAGGAATAATCACCACCAAGACTCCTAATACAGTAAGCCAATTGTACCAACGACTGAAGCGCACGCTGTTGATAACATAATAAAACACAGAGGCAGCACCCCATGCGGCAATCGCTGTTATCAAGGCAACCATGAAATAGCAGTCATTGTTATACATCTCATTAGCAAACTCTGTAGGGCTATACAACACCTCATAGATGTATGCGGGAAATACCAACAAGATAATTGTCAGTAACACTCCTATACCCAAACAAATCAAGTTTTTCATTTCTTTATCTTTATTGTTTATTCTTCAATATCAAGTTCCATCTCAAAGTAATACGGCTCTCCATCAGCATTCTTCTTATAACAGTCATATATGCCTTGCATGAGATAACGCAATCCGAAAGTTGTGGAAGAGAATCCAGGAGCTGACGTATTAGTATCATCGTCGCTCGTCGATGAGTTTATCCACAGAGGGAACTTATTAAGTAGTTTTATCTCAATCTCATCCTTTCTGACTGCCGGTTTCAATTTCAGGACAAAGATGTGTGTGGCTTTTTCCAGGAATTTCGCAGACGCACCCTTATCGTCACTATTGGTAATGCGGCGAATCTCCTTTATCTCCACGTCACTCTTAGCTTCTATCTTATAGTTTTCCGGATCTGTAAGATATTTCTCTTCAATAAGCATCTTGTCGAGATTGACAGCCAGCTCCAATTGTAAGTCACCAGAGTTGCGGTCTGCTTCCACACCTTCCAATGCCACCACGCGCTCCGAGCTGCCCTTCTTTGCCTTGAACCGTCCGCGAAGGTCGGTTCCCGACAACAAGAAGGAGTAATACGGTTTATACACTCCACTGGTTTCGAAAAGATATTGTTCCTCGAAACCAGGAAGTTTCGTAAAGTCGCGGAAATCTTTGTAACGGTCGTCAGTTGTCAGACGGGCAATATCCTTATTCTGTCCGACAATGACAATATAATATGGTCTTTGACCATTGTAATCCACACCTGCCGGAATATTATATGGATAGTATTTACCTACATAACTTGCGGATAGCTTCAACACTAACAATGACTTATCCTTCACCTCACTCTTAAACACCGCGTGTGTCATTCCCTCTGCCTCAGAGAATACTTTCTGAGGATTCACTCCAGACATATTCTTTGTGGAATAAATCATGTCGGTGACAAGAATACTAATCTCATTGTCCTTAGTCTTGTTTAACACTGAGTCAAGTATCACCTCAAAATCAGTATACTGAGGATCACCAATCCCTTTCGTCGAATCAAAGATATTATTGTCAGTTATGAATGCACGGAAACCTTTCGGATAGTTATATACAGCATCATTAACTACATACAGAGTGTTCTCATCTGCATTGCCAGGAAGGGCGTTGAGCAAGTCAACGATAGCTTTCTTAAACTCTCCCTTGCCTTGTGGAGAGTCATACGGAACCATGCTACCGCTCCTTTCAAGATAAAACTTAACGGCAAGACACTCATTCCCCACTCCCGAGAAGGTAATCTCCATTGCCGGACGACGGTTAGCGAAAAACTCGGTAATATACTCACGCACATCTTCCTCATCTATAGAACCGTCATCATAGAAATCATCTAACTTTGCTTTATGACTGTCAAGAAAGGTAACTATCTTTTGCCAGTCGGCAGCATCAATAACAGCATCTTTGCCTGCCAACTCCAACAACAATGCATTGAAATCTTTCTTTGCGCCACCCCGACAACTTACAAACAACGTTAACGATAAAGCTATCGTCAACAATATCATGGCATTCAAGCCTTTAAGGGTTTTCCTATATCTTTTCATATCTCAATTTTCTATTATCAATTTTCAACTTTCTTTGAAACCGAGAAGACCTTTACCCGGTCAGGACTATCAGATTGAGGTTTACGGGTTGTGGAGTGAGTTTTGACTTCCCTTTTTAACTCCCTATTCTTAACTTCTTTAACAATCTTGGCATCAGCCTGTCTGTTGGTAACCGTTTCCTCAGTATGCTTCGCTTGCGAGGTAACCGTTTCTTTGGTACGCTCGCCTTGGAGAGAAAGACCGCTCTGCTTCCTATTTGAAACAGAAAAGACTCTTACCTGATCAGGATTGCTTGACTGTGTTTTGAGGACAGAGGGCTGGTGGCTTTCCACCGCTGCTACCGACCTCACAGACTGAGTCTTGGAGTTTGAGTACTGGGGAGTAAGTTTTGGCGTTTGGGGGTTAACTTCTTTTCTTAAATCACCACCATTACTTATCCTCTTAACTGTCTTGGCTTCTTTAACTACCTTATACTTACCAACAACATTATTTCCCTTAACGTTATTAACAGCCCTGACTTTACCACGTGTCTTATTGTCCTTAGCCTCCTTGTCAGGCAACAGTCTGCGATGTCTTGACGGGGAGAACAACATTTGCGCCTCGTTATCCAGTACGCTTGGATTATCGTAACTTGCGATAAACCAAGAGCCACACAACAAGAGTGCCAAGACAGCAACAATTCCTATCACTGCCTTTAAAGGGGTATAATCGGTTGATCTGCCCTGAAACGAGCCAAAATCAGGAGCTGTGTAGGGCTGCGGTTCGCCGCAAACCGGACAAAAACGGGCTCCTTCGCCTATTTCGGTATTACATTCCTTACATTTCACGTTGTAACATTTAAAGTTGCAAAGCAGCGAGTCAACGAGAGCAAAGAAACTCGTTTCTTTGCCGAGCGTGAGCTGCTTGGCAGCGTTTATGCCGCAAAGTTACGATTAAATGAGCACAATACCAAAAAAAAGCATGTTTTTTTATATTGTCGTAATCGTTTCTTGGAAAGTTTAACTAACTCTCACTCTCATTGGCGTTTGCGTTAAAAAGTTGTGCATACCGACCTCTCATGGCAAGGAGTTCTTCATGCGTGCCTTGCTCCACGATGTGTCCATGTTCCAAAACAATTATAATATCGGCATTACGAACCGTAGAGAGACGATGGGCAATGACAAATGTCGTTCGTCCATGCATTATCTTGTCCATTCCTTGTTGCACAAGTCTCTCCGTACGTGTATCGATGCTTGATGTAGCCTCATCGAGCACAAGTACAGGCGGATCGGCGACGGCAGCTCTTGCGATGGCGAGCAACTGACGCTCACCTTGCGACAGATTTCCACCATCAGCATTCAACATTGTCTGGTAGCCATTGGCGAGGCGGCGTATAAAATCATCAGCCCCTACAAGTTGTGCGGCCGCAATACAATCCTCGTCTTTAGCATCCAGTTTCCCATAACGGATATTATCCATTACGGTGCCTGTAAAGAGATGTGTCTCTTGCAAAACTATACTCATACTCCTACGAAGACTTTTCTTCTCAATGTCTGTAACAGGAATACCATCATAGAGAATATGTCCGCTCTGAATTTCATAGAAGCGATTTATCAGATTTATAATAGTAGTCTTACCTGCACCTGTACCGCCAACAAAGGCTATCTTCTGTCCAGGTGACGTATTGATGTTGATATCAAAAAGCACTTGTTTGGAAGGTGTATATCCAAAGTCAACATGACGGAAATCGACATCGCCCATCACTGCAATATCTTCTTTCTTCACAGAGTCAGTTGTCTCAGATACCCATTTCCCGTTTCTCATTTGCCAAGAACCGTTATCTTCCTCTGGTTCCGCATCCAGTAGCTGAAACACTCTTTCAGCACCTACAGAAGCGTTAAGTACAGAATTAATCTGTTGACTTACATGACTGATTGGCTGAGTGAAACTCTTGTTTAATTGAAGAAAAGCTACAATTGTTCCCAATGAGAGTGAGGCAAGTGAAGGTATCATTGGAACTGACGAGAAATCTGATAAGGCAATAGCTGCTCCCACTACAGCGATAAGCACATAACCTAAATTCCCCAAGTTACCATTCACCGGCATCACAATATTAGCAAATCTATTAGCTTGACATGCACTGGTACGCAGACGCTCATTTATCTCCTCGAACTCACGGATTGCCTCGCGCTCATGACAGAACACCTTGACAACCTTCTGACCTGTCATCATCTCCTCGATAAAACCATTGACACGCGCAAGGCTTTCCTGCTGATCCTTGAAATACCTACGTGAGAGCGTTCCCAGCTTTGTCGTCGCATACATCATCATAATGGCAATACACACAGATACTAATGTCAGTGGCACACTCAGCACAACCATCGATGTAAACGTGGCAACTATTGTAATCAGAGAATTAAACACCTGAGCCAAGGAAGTAGAAATCATCTGTCGAAGGGAGTCCACGTCATTTGTGTAAACCGACATCACATCACCATGAGAACGTTGGTCAAAATATTTTACAGGAAGAGTCTCCATATGCTTAAAGAGACTCTTTCGCAAACGGAGCATAGTACCTTGCGACACCATAATCATCAAACGATTATAAGTATACGAGCACACTACACCGAGAAAGAGAACTGTGCCAAGTTTAAACAACGCCTGCGCCAACGACTTATACTCTGGATTATCCATCATTGTAAGAGGAACGATATAGTCATCAACAAGTGTCTTTGTGAAAAGAGTTGACATAAGCGACGCTACTGATGCCACAACGATACATATTAAGACCGCACCGACATGAAAACGATAGTTAGCCAACACAAACTTCGTAAGTCGCCATATTGTAGCTTTCTTGTCTTTGTCTATCTTCTGAAAACCAGCTTGCGGCTGACGTGGCTGGCGCCCCATATTCATATTTCTCATGCCATACCTCCTTTCTTATCAAAATCACCTTGTCCCTCATTCTGTATTTTGAATATCTCTTGATAGAGTTTATTGTTGTGGAGCAAGTTCTCATGTGTATCAAATCCCGTCACCATACCATTGTCCATAACTATAATCCTATCACAGTCACTTATACTTGAGATGCGTTGTGATATTATCAGCTTAGTCATAGCAGGCAGTCCCTCTCGCAAAGCCTTACGGATCCGGGCATCTGTGGTATTATCACAAGCAGAAGTGGAATCATCAAGGACTAATATCTTGGGATGTTTCAACAATGCCCTGGCTATACATAGACGCTGCCGTTGTCCTCCAGAAACATTGGTTCCACCCTGCTCTATCATCGTATTATACCCATCTGTCATCTGGCTAATAAACTCATCGGCACATGCCAACCTACAAGCTTGCACACAATCCTCAAGAGAAGCTTCGGGATTACCCCATCGAAGGTTGTCGAGGATTGTGCCACTGAATAGCATGTTCTGCTGCAATACAACTGAAACAGCATTACGAAGAACCTCCAAGTCGTATTCTTTGACATTATGTCCACTTACAAGAACTTCTCCTTGGGCGACATCATATAGTCGGCTGATAAGGTTAACTAATGTGGATTTCCCTGAACCAGTACCGCCAATCACACCTATCGTCTGTCCGCTCTCTATATTAAAAGACACATCAAAGAGTGCGGAACGGCGCGACACATGTTCCTTTTTTTGAGTGTCATCAGAACTGCCTTTCTCTCTAACGTCACGGTAATCGAAACGTACATTCCGGAAAACTACTGAGCCGTTGGAAACCTCTTTTACAGGATGCTCCGGGTTTTGTATATCTGCACGCTCATTAATTATCTCAGCTACACGTTTGCCGCTGGCGGCACTCTGAGTCAGCATTACAAAAATCATGGACAGCATCATCAGTGCCTGTAAGATTGACATAACATAGGTGAAAAGCGATGTCAACTCACCAGTGGTCAACGTTCCGCTAACGATAAAATGGGCACCCCACCACGACAGGGCTATCATACAACCATACATCACCATATTCATCACGGGATGGTTGAGTGCCATCAGCTTCTCCGCACGCGTATATAAGCAATACAATGTGTCAGCCGCCTTCCCAAACTTCTCTGTCTCATAATCCTCACGCACAAAAGCTTTCACTACCCGAATGCCCTGTATATTCTCCTGAACACTCTGATTCAATGCGTCATATCGCTCAAACACCTGCGAGAAAAGCCGTGACACACGGGAGATTATCAAATATAAGGACGTACCGAGTACTAACATAGCAATGATGAAGATTACGCTTAACCGGGCATCAATCAACAGACACATTACGATACTCAGCACCAAACGGAATGGGGCACGCACCGTTACACGTAGAATCTGCTGCCAGGCATTCTGCAAGTTGTTCACATCCGTAGTCATACGTGTAACTAAGCCAGAAGTGGAGTACTTGTCTATATCAGAAAAGGCAAAAGTCTGGATATTACGATACATTGCCTTCCGAAGATTGGACGCAAACCCCGTTGCCGCTTTTGCGGAGAACCGCCCTGCCATGATACCAAACAAAAGGCTTAACATTGCCATTCCCAGCATCATCGCACCATAATAGTACACCTGACGGATGTCGCCTTTCATAATCCCTTTGTCAATCAATGAGGCAGTCACCCATGGAATAAGTACATCCATAACCACTTCTAAAGAGGTGACTACCGGGGTCAAGATAGAGACCGTACGGTATTCCTTTACTTGTTTTAATAATGTCTTTAGCATATAATATTATTCATCAACAAATTCAAGATACCCCTCAATCCATTCAGGATGCTCTTCGGGTGAAGGAGTTGAGGAATGTGACACAGACAACCCCAGCAAGCGTATTGCCTTAGACGAAACCGGTTCGACTGAACGGAAAAGCTCCTTTGCCAGTGGAAGAATCTGACTCTTTGCCTTAAGGACCTTAACTTGAGTAATACTCCGTGTTATCTGTGTAAAATCAGCATATTTGACTTTTAACGTTAGAGTGCGCCCTTCAAATTCAGCTTTAGAGATACGCCGCACAAGTTCCAGCGTGAGGTGATAAATCTCAATGGTAATCTGGGATTCTTTCGTAAGATCTGACAGGAATGTCTGCTCACATCCAACCGACTTACGCTCCCTCTCCACAATAACAGGACGATTATCTATACCTCGTGCAAAATCATAATATACCCTCCCTGCTTTTCCGAATACCTCAGTGAGATAATCCAAAGAGATGTCACGCAACTGTCTTCCATAGAAAACACCCATCTTGTGCATACGCTCTGCCGTACGTGGTCCAACACCCCAGAATTTCTCTATTGGAAGTGCAGATATAAACTCAAGAGAACGGTCTGGATGTATGGTTGTAAGTCCGTCTGGTTTTCGCCAGTCACTTGCTATCTTCGCAAGAAACTTATTGTAACTGACACCTGCGGAAGCGGTCAATGATGTCCGCTCACGTATTTTACGCTTTATCTCAAGTGCTATGTCTCGGGCAAGAGAAATATCTTTCTTGTTTTCTGTCACATCAAGGAAAGCCTCATCCAAGGAAATTGGCTCTACAATATCGGTGTATTCATGAAAAACCTCATGAATCTGACTCGACACTTCTTTATATAAGCTGAAATGGGGAGGTACGATAATCAACTGCGGACAACGACGCTTTGCCGTTGCTACAGACTGAGCAGAATGGACACCAAAGGGACGGGCTTCGTAGGAAGCTGTAGAAACCACACCTCTCGGACCATCAAAGCCAACAGCTACAGGTTTCCCTTTCAGCGTTGGGTTATCTCTCTGCTCTACAGAAGCATAGAACGCATCCATGTCTATATGTATGATTTTACGCAATTCAGATGCCATCAAATGCCATAGATATTTTACTGACAGACAAAAAAAGTCTTTTCATCATGCAAAGATATAAAATATTATTGTTATTTTTGTAGTCGATATTATATTTCTACAATCATATTAACTAAAAAACTATTTCTTATGAACTACAAAATCATTGACGTAGAGGGTATTGGCCCCGTTTATGCAGAAAAGCTAATTGCCGCAGGCATAAAAGACATCGAGACATTACTCGAAAAATGCGCTAAACCTGCGGGACGCAAGGCTTTGGCAGAGGAAACCGAGATATCATCCAAGCTCATCCTCACATGGACCAACCATGCTGACTTGATGCGTATTGACGGTGTCGGTCCTCAGTTCTCTGAGCTTCTTGAGGCTGCTGGCGTTGACACGGTTAAGGAACTGAAGCATCGTGTTCCTGCAAACCTTAAAGAAAAGCTTGACGAAATCAACGAGAAGAAAAATCTCGTCAACCGCGTACCTGCATTGTCTGAGGTTGAGCGTATGATAGAACAGGCAAAAGAGCTTCCAGCTGTAATGGAGTATTAAGAAAGATAATAAGACACAGATTGTGGTCATAGGGACAGGGGGAAATTAATTCCTAATTACGCACCCGTCTCTATGACCATTTTATTTATATAATAAGGTAATACAGCACCAAAGACCTCAAAATCTTACCTTTTTACACTAGTGTACGTACACAAAATAACTTTTTTCTACTTTTTAACTAAAAAAGTTGTCATTTTGTTTGTTATTTCAAAGAAAACGTGTAACTTTGCAACCAGAATTCAACAATAGAGTTAAAATCAAACCCAATAAAAGTAAAAAGATTAGATTATGAAAGCAGTAGAAGTTGTTGAGAATCTGAAACAGAGATTCCCCAATGAGCCAGAGTACATTCAGGCAGTTTCACAGGTATTAGGAACAATCGAAGAAGAGTACAACAAGCACCCGGAGTTTGAGCGTTACAATCTCATTGAGCGCCTCTGTATTCCTGATCGCCTTGTACAATTCCGTGTAACATGGGTAGACGACAAAGGAAATGTACAGACAAACATGGGTTACCGCGTACAGCACAACAATGCCATTGGTCCGTACAAAGGAGGTATTCGCTATCACGCTTCCGTAAACCTCTCTATCCTGAAGTTCCTTGCTTTCGAGCAGACTTTCAAGAACTCCCTCACAACCCTGCCAATGGGTGGCGCCAAAGGAGGTTCCGACTTCTCACCACGTGGCAAGAGCAACAATGAGGTTATGCGCTTCTGCCAGGCTTTCATGACAGAGCTGTATCGCCATATCGGTCCTGACGAAGATGTACCTGCAGGTGACATCGGTGTTGGTGGACGTGAGGTGGCATACATGTTCGGTATGTACAAGAAACTCACACACCAGTTCCAAGGTGTGCTAACTGGCAAGGGACAGGAATTTGGCGGTTCTCTCATCCGTCCAGAGGCTACTGGCTACGGAAACGTATACTTCCTTGTTAACATGCTGAAGACAAAAGGTATCGACATCAAGGGCAAGACTGTTCTCGTAAGTGGTGCTGGTAACGTTGCACAGTATACTATGGAGAAGCTGATTCAGCTGGGTGCTAAGCCTGTAACATGTTCAGACTCTGACGGTTATATCTATGACCCAGATGGAATTGACGCAGAGAAACTGGCATATATCATGGAACTTAAAAACATTGAGCGAGGACGTATTTCTGAATATGCTGAGAAATATGGGGTTAAGTATGTTGCCGGCAAGAAACCTTGGTTTGAGAAAGCTGACATTGCCCTTCCATCTGCGACACAGAACGAAATCAACGGCGAGGCAGCACAGGCATTGGTTGACAATGGTGTCTTCGCTGTCAGTGAGGGTGCAAACATGCCATCAACCCCTGAGGCTATCAAGATTTTCCAGGACGCAAAGATTCTCTATGCTCCAGGTAAGGCAGCCAACGCAGGTGGTGTTGCCGTCTCAGGTCTTGAGATGAGCCAGAACTCTGAGCGTCTCCACTGGAGCCGTGAGGAGGTTGACCAGAAACTGCATGACATCATGAACGATATCCATGCAAACTGTGTTAAGTATGGTACCGAGGCAGACGGATATGTAAACTATGTCAAAGGTGCTAACGTCGCAGGCTTCTTGAAAGTAGCCAAGGCTATGATGGCACAAGGTATTGTATAAGAAATACAATCTGTAACAACAACACATCTATACACTTAAGAACGAGGCAGGGAGATTTGTTTTCAGAATTCCCTGCCTCTTTTTATATTTTATTGACCGAAACTAATAAAAATAAAATTGCTTTTATTTTGTATTTCGCTCACTTAATTGTACTTTATAGAAGGTACTTCCGTTCGGCAATAAAAATAAAAACAGGTTTTTATTTTGTATTTCGCTCACTTAATTGTACCTTTGTAGCTGATAAACTTCCACATAAGCATAAATTGCTTGAGTTAGCAGCACAGAGGTGAAGACAGAACCTCTGTCATACAAATTAGGATATTAAATTTATCATTTCTAAAGATATAAAATTATGACAATTAACGAATTCAATTTTGCCGGCAAGAAGGCAATTGTACGTGTGGACTTTAATGTTCCACTCGATGAAAACGGAAAAATCACTGATGACACCCGCATCCGCGGTGCCCTCCCTACCCTGAAGAAAATTCTCGATGAAGGCGGTGCACTGATTATCATGTCACACATGGGCAAGCCAAAGGGAAAGGTTAACATGAAACTCTCTTTAGGTCAGATTGTCGATGCTGTAAGTGCAGCCTTGGGTGTTCCAGTTCAGTTTGCTCCTGACTGTGCTAAGGCAAAGGAGCAGGCAGACGCATTGAAGCCAGGTGAAGTACTGCTCCTTGAGAACCTACGTTTCTATCCCGAGGAAGAAGGAAAGCCTGTTGGTGTAGAGAAAGGCACACCAGAGTTCGATGAAGCAAAGAAAGCATTGAAAGTAAGCCAGAAGGAATTTGCAAAGACACTGGCATCCTATGCTGATTGCTATGTAATGGATGCTTTCGGAACAGCTCACCGCAAGCATGCTTCTACAGCTGTCATTGACGAGTTCTTTACAAAAGAAAACCGCATGCTCGGTTTGCTTATGGAAAAAGAGGTACATGCTGTTGATGCAGTCCTTGGTAACATAAAGCGCCCATTTGTTGCCATTATGGGTGGCTCAAAGGTTTCATCAAAGATTGGAATTATAGAGAATCTTTTAGGTAAGGTTGACAAGCTTATACTCTGCGGTGGTATGACATATACCTTCGCAAAGGCTCACAATGGTGAGATTGGCGAGTCTATCGTTGAGCTCGACAAACTTGATGTCGCATTAGGCGTAGAGGAACTGGCGAAAAAGAACGGCGTGGAACTCGTTCTTGGCAGTGACTGTACCGCTACAAACGGTCTTGACTTTAGCACAATGACCGTAAAGCCAGGCTCAGAGATTATTAACTGCCCGGCAAACAAGGTTCCTGCAGGCTTCGAGGGTGTTGACGCTGGTCCTGAGAGCCAGAAAGCTTTCGCAGAGGCTATCAATGGTGCAAAGACTATTCTTTGGAACGGTCCTGCAGGCGTGTTCGAGTGTGATGACTTCACCGCAGGTAGTCGTGCTATCGGCGACGCTATCGCAAAGGCTACTGCAGAAGGCGCATTCTCACTCATTGGTGGCGGAGACTCTGTCGCATGTGTCAACAAGTTCGGATTAGCAGACCAGGTTTCTTACATCTCTACTGGTGGTGGTGCCCTGCTTGAGGCCATCGAAGGAAAAGTACTTCCTGGCGTAGCAGCTATCGACGCGTAATAACCTACTCTTTTTATATGAATAAGGCTTGCCCCAATGGAGACAAGCCTTATTTTTATTCTTGTATAATAACTTTCACATTAGCTTGTGACTCTCTCAAGCCACTTCACCATGGCAAACATCACACCCATGGAGATAAGACATACTATGAGGAATACTGTCCAGCATATCCATATCGGCCACTTGTTATACATAAGCGGACCGACCCACAACATCAGGTTTCCAACAGCAGTCGCACCAAGCCATAAACCCTGACAGAGTCCTTGCAAATGTTTTGGAGCGACTTTCGATACAAACGCCAATCCTAATGGAGAGATAAACAACTCTGCTACCGTAAGGAAGAAATATGTCAGAATAAGAACCCATGGACCAGCTTTCAACCCTGCCTTCACAGAGTCTGACATTGCTGTAAAGGTCTCTGCCGACGGATAATCTTGCGCCAAAGAGAAGATGGCAAGGAACAGATATGCTATACCTGCTATACCCATACCGTATGCTATCTTACGGGGAGTAGATATTGGATTACCACGCTTTGTGAGCATGCTGAAAACCCACATAATAACTGGCGTGAGCACGATAACAAAGAATGGGTTAACCGCCTGCCATATTTCCGGAGCTATAGACTCTGTCTGTACGAAATCGCGCGCGAAGAATGACAACGACTGTCCGTTCTGATGGAAAGAGAACCAGAAGAATACCGCTATTCCAAGTACAGCAAACAGTGCGTACATACGCTGTTTGATCTCAGTAGCCATAGTTTTCTTCTCCTCCTCGGTATACTCCTCAGAGACAACCGTTTCCTTCTTTCCTGGTGTCGGGAACATATTACGTGAAGTAATGAAGATTACAAGAGAGATCAGCATCATTACCACTGAGGCAATAAACGAATAATGGATTCCAGTATTAAAGATATCAAGATACTGTGTGCAGAAAGCTGAAAGGTCTGAGACATTGCCACCAACCTTTGCCACAAGCTCTGTAAGATTGCTCATATCGCTTGCTGGCATGGAAGCGCCTTGATTAATATACTCATGACAGAGCTTTGGAAGATCGGCATTGTATGCAAGGTCATGTGCCTTCAGCCACCAGCCACGCAACAACGGAGCAATAAACGGAGCTGCCAAAGCACCGATATTAATGAAGACATAGAATATCTGGAAGCCCGCATCACGCTGACCCTGTGCCCATTTAAGTTTCTCTGGTCCCTCCTTGGCTGCATCTGCCTCAAAGTCATCATACATCTGTCCGACAATGGCCTGCAGGTTACCTTTGAACAAGCCGTTACCACATGCAATCATAGCAAGTGCGAAGACGGTAAGAGGCAATAGCCATGAGATATTGTCTGGAGTTGACAGGATTGGTATTGCCAACAGCGAATAGCCGGCTGCCATAATCACCAATCCCCATGAGATCGTTGCCTTGTAGTTACGCGTCTTGTCAGCAATGATACCACCAACAAGGCTCAACACATAGATTGCAGCCAGGAATATCGCAGCTATCAGACCGCTCTTCTCGTCAGACAATCCGAATTTAGAACAGAGGAAGAGTACGAGCACCGCATTCATGATATAGTATCCGAAGCGCTCTCCCATGTTACTAAGGGCAGCCTGAAGCAACCCTTTTGGATGATTCTTAAACATAGTCTTTTATTTTTTTGTTTTCGTTATATCAAACAGATATGATACCTTTAGTACTATATTATTATAGTTTGACTTGGCAAAGTAGTCACGTTTACTATTGCCGTATATATTACCAAGACCAAAATAGTAACGGGCTTCCACCAGGAAATGTCCCAGGTTGGGACGTGAGAACTCCATGCCAAGTCCACCGGCAATACCATATTCAATTTTGTTCTCCACTGGCATGGTTTCCTGGTTAACAATGACATTACCACGTCTTCCATCCATAGAATAGATATTTGGTTCATCATAATTCTTATGAACAGAGTCACTGAGATAAAATCCCACCTGAGGACCTATACGGAAGAAGAAGTTCAAACCGTTAGTCTCCCTGCCCCAAGCCAGATGAGCCATCAACGGCACTTGTATATAATTGATAGTACGACTGAACTCCTCGACATTGCCATTAGAGTTAATCACCGGCTCCTCATCTGCCGTCTCTATCTTCTGCTTCCATCCTATAGAGGCATAGTTAACCTCACCGTAAATGGAACAGATGGTGCTGAAATATTTCTCACATGTATAACGGACAGAGAAGCCACCAGTGAGACCGCCATGATAACCTTGCTTCACTGTAGGAACAAACGATACGCTTGACAATATATAACCTGCGTTACCTCCAACAGAGAGGGTATTACGATGCTCCCCTATTTGCGCATTAACCCTACAACACAGAAGGAGCAAGGCAATGGTAATTATAATCTTCTGAACTTTCAAACTAAAAACCTTAACTTAATAAGTAATCGCCTCCATCGTCTGATTAGGCAGGAAATGAACGAGCTGGAAGTTTCGGTTCTTATATCCGCCGTTTCCCACTCGGACAAAGTCAAGCCTTGTCTGCAAGGGTTTCCACGTTGACTGGTCTGCCTTTCCAATGAAAGCTGCATGATATTTGTTCAATCCCCTTACGAAGAACATCGTTTGGTCATAACCGATGATGGCATGACGTGGTAATCCGTTCGGGTCCATCTGCTCGCCATATGTACTGACATAAAGTTTTTCCAATGCCTCGGTCTTGTCTGCCGCAGCGTTATAATAGAATGTTGTCGGTATATAGACATTGTACTTATAGAACTGGCTCAGGTCATACTTCTGATACATAAACCACTCGGTATACCCGAACATCGAGATAGCTATGCCAGGGCTAACCTGCTGAAGCGAGTCAAGCTTTGAGAAGACCGCATTCAGCTGTGGCGAGCGTGCGGAGTTCAAGACAATGACATTTGGCTTGTTTACGGAGAAGGCTTTACGGAAATCTGCCAATGGTGTCTTTACATTGGTAAGGTTATATGTTATCTTCGACGCATCAAGCTGCTTCCTAAGATTACTGGTGAAGACTCCTTTATCTGAAGTCACGTCATTACAGTCAATGAATATCGGATGGTGGTTAGGAAAACGCTCAAGGAAAGCACCTATTGCCTTATTGTTAAGTTCCTCCGGTGACTGATACACCTGGAAGATATTAGAATTCTCAGCAACATCGTTACCGGTAATAGAATAAGGTATAACCATTTTAATGTTGTTTGCCTTACAGTAGTCTGCAAGAGGCTTCACCATATTACTATATAACGGACCGAATATCAAATCCAATCTATTGACGCCCTCCTTCAGCAAGGTTGTACGAATGTCAGCGTCAATAGGCACATTCCAGGCGTTCACCTCTGTCTTTATTCCCTCTGCCTTCAGCTGATTGAGCGCAAGCAACATACCGCGATAATACTCAATCATCCTCCTGCCGTCGCCATCATCATTATGAAGCGGAAGCATTACACCGACACGCACGACTCCGTCGTTACTCTTTACGGTTGTCAAGGAAGATGCCGAGACTGAAGACGGTGTCGTCGTAGGCTGACTTTTCTGAGTAGTCTGAGCAGGCTGGGATGTTTGCGCAGACTGTTTCGACTGGTCATCGTTTTTGGCAAAAGGCACAAACACATAGTTTCCCTTCTTCAGCTCAAAACCAGCTTCTTTCATTTCCGGATTAGCCTCAATCAACTCAGGTATCGTAACATTATATTCCTTGGCAATGCCAAAGATAGTCTCACCCTTCTTTACTTTATGTATATTTTGCCATTTTGTTGTTTGCGCACCGGCATCTAAAGCAAATAACATCATCACTCCAACTAAGAAGTATCTGAATAGAAATTTCATGTTGATTTTGTTTTTAGATTATATTAGATTGCAAAGATATGAATTTTTTCTTTTATATCCGACATTTACCTTCTTTTTTTTGAAAAAATACAAAAAGAATGTAGACTTATCGGTGATACTGCCGCCATGCTGTTAAGGATTTTTTTAAAACTTATTAAATAGCTTTGCCACTTCAGCATTATTTTGTATTTTTGCAAAACTATACAACAAGAACGATGAAGATAAAAACAATTATTGCTATTGCATTCATTTCATTGAATTGTACATTTGCCACAGCACAGAGCATTGACCCTACGGCGACATACTCTGACAGTATAGAATCTATTAAAACTCTTCGCCCGGGTGAGGGTTACTCAGGCTCTGCCCCACTCGAGGTTAAGTTTGAGGCAAACCCATCTGACGACAGCGGATGGAACGCCAACTATGAATGGAGGTTCTATACCGAAGACAACATGACCACCCCGTACCTGATACGCTACGAGCAAGATACAGAGTACACGTTTAATACTGCCGGCTCGCACCGCATCGTCTGCTATGCGGTATTCACAAAAGGTAACGACAGGGTTGAGTACACTGACGAATACTGGTCACAGGAGGTAAGACCTATCTCCATCAGTATCAGCGAGAGTAAACTGGAGATGCCAAACGCCTTCTCACCAAACAACGGTGACGACATTAATAATATATACAAGGCAAAGAAAGGCTACAAGTCAATAGTAGAGTTCAGGGCTATAATCTTCAACAGGTGGGGAAAGAAGCTATACGAATGGCACGACCCTGCCGGAGGATGGGACGGCACATACAATGGCAAGGATGTTCCACAAGGAGTATACTTCGTTCTTGTTGAGGCAAAAGGAGCCGACGGACGAAAGTTCAGAATCAAGAAAGACGTAAACCTCCTGCGCGGCTACACCGAAGGCACTTCCACATTAACAGAATAAACGGAATTCTCTAAACTTTAAACTTTATATACTATCCGCATGTCCCAAGAGAAAGAACACATAACCGTTTGGGGAGCCCGTGTACATAACCTTAAGAATATCGATGTTGAGATACCACGATATTCCCTGACTGTTGTCACGGGTCTTTCCGGCTCAGGAAAGTCATCACTGGCATTCGACACAATCTTCGCCGAGGGGCAACGAAGATACATTGAGACTTTTTCCGCATACGCACGTAACTTCCTTGGAAACATACAGCGCCCTGACGTTGACAAGATTACAGGTCTATCACCTGTCATCAGCATAGAGCAGAAAACCACAAATAAGAACCCTCGCTCAACGGTAGGTACGACTACTGAGATATACGACTACTTACGCCTATTATATGCACGCGCCGGCACTGCATATAGCTATATGACTGGTGAGAAGATGGTACGCTATACCGAGGAACGCATTGTTGAGATGATACTGCGTGACTATGAGGGCAGACGTATATATATTCTCTCTCCGCTTGTAAGAAACCGCAAGGGACATTACCGCGAGCTGTTTGAGTCAATGAGACGCAAAGGCTACCTTTATATCAGAATAGACGGTGAGATACAGGAGATTACAAGAGGTATGAAGGTTGACAGATATAAGAATCACAATATAGAGGTTGTAATCGACAAGCTTGGGGTCAAGGCTGATGATGAGGAACGACTGAGGAAAACGGTTTCTACCGCAATGAGACAAGGCGACGGGCTTATCATGATTCTCGACAAGGAAAGCAACATCGCAAAGCATTTCTCCAAACGTCTGATGTGCCCCACCTCAGGAATCTCATATAAAGATCCCGCACCAAATATATTCTCATTCAATTCGCCGGAAGGAGCCTGTCCACGATGCAAGGGACTTGGAGTAATCAATGAGATAGACCTAAAGAAAGTCATACCTAACGATAATCAGAGTATACACGACGGTGCCATCATACCTTTGGGGAAATACAAGAACCAGATGATATTCTGGCAAATAGATGCCATACTCAACAAACATGGATATGATATTAAGACACCTGTAAAAGACATCTCGCCAGAAGCTCTTGACGAGATACTCTACGGCTCTCTGGAGAACGTGAAGATAGCAAAGGAACTTGTCCACACATCCACAGACTACTTCATTGCCTTCGACGGTGTAATAAAATATCTCCGAAATGTAATGGAGAACGACGATTCCGCCGCAGGACAGAAATGGGCAGACCAGTTTCTTGCCACATGCGAATGCCCTGAATGCAAGGGGCAACGACTTAACAGAGAGGCATTGTCATACCGTATCTGGGACAAGAACATCGCCGAGCTGGCAGAGATGGATATTACAGAGCTGCATGCCTGGCTCCAGGAGGTTCCCGGACATCTGGAGAAAAAGGAACAGAAGATTGCGGAAGAGATTCTTAAAGAGATACTAAAACGGCTCGGCTTCCTCCTGGAAGTAGGATTAGACTACCTTGCCCTAAACCGACAGGCGGCATCACTGTCTGGCGGAGAGAGCCAACGCATAAGACTGGCTACACAGATAGGCAGCCAGCTCATCAATGTCCTTTATATACTCGATGAGCCGAGCATTGGACTGCACCAACGCGACAACAACCGTCTGATAAACTCTCTGAAAGAACTGCGTGACATGGGCAATACGGTCATCGTCGTGGAACACGACAAAGATATGATGAGAGCTGCCGACTATATCATTGACATTGGTCCCAAGGCAGGACGGAAAGGCGGTGAGGTGGTATTCCAAGGCACACCCGACAAGATGCTGGAGAGTGACACACTGACAGCACAGTATCTGTCAGGAAAGCGAAAGATTGAAATTCCTTGTCGCCGACCAGGGTCAGGGAAAAGTATTGTAATCCACGGGGCATCAGGCAATAACCTGAAACATATTGACGTGACATTCCCTCTCGGAAAGCTAATAGTCGTAACCGGAGTCTCTGGTTCCGGAAAGTCAACACTGATAAATGAGACTCTGCAACCTATCCTATCCCACCATTTCTACCGGTCGCTGAAGAAACCTATGCCATACGACTCTATTGAAGGTATAGAATACATCGACAAGGTAGTCAACGTTGACCAAAGTCCTATTGGCAGGACTCCCCGCTCAAACCCGGCAACCTACACAGGAGTATTCTCTGATATACGCTCATTGTTTGTGAATCTGCCTGAGGCGAAGATACGTGGCTATAAGCCTGGGCGATTCTCTTTCAATGTTAAAGGTGGCAGATGTGAGACCTGTGGCGGAAACGGTTACAAAACCATTGAGATGAATTTCCTGCCTGACGTAATGGTCCCATGTGAGACTTGCCACGGCAAACGTTATAACCGTGAGACTCTGGAGGTGAAATACAAGGGAAAATCCATCGCTGACGTACTCGACATGACGATAAACCAGGCTGTTGACTTTTTTGAAGCTGTTCCAAACATCCTGCAAAAGATAAAGACAATACAAGATGTTGGATTAGGCTACATCAAACTGGGACAAAGCTCCACAACTCTCTCAGGTGGTGAGAGTCAGCGTGTGAAGCTTGCTACGGAGCTGGCAAAACGTGACACTGGCAAGACACTCTATATCCTTGATGAGCCAACAACTGGTCTTCACTTCGAAGACATACGTATTCTGATGGATGTATTGCAAAAACTTGTTGACAGAGGCAATACCGTTATCATTATTGAACACAACCTCGATGTTATCAAACTCGCTGACCACATAATTGACATGGGACCAGAAGGAGGACGGAATGGCGGAAGGGTCTTGTCGGAGGGCACTCCTGAAGAGGTGGCACAAAGCAAACAAGGCTATACACCGGCATTCATCAGAGATGAGCTTCAGAGCCCCCCAGCCCCTTAAAGGGAATTAAAAGCAGAGGGGGCTGAGTCCGGAGTTTTAGTTCCCGTTATTGCCTAAAAGCTCAATTGCCATTTATAAGCAACTCGTTCTCAAAATGGCGAACCACCTGTCGCAACAGGTGATTACGGGTATTGTTACCGTAGATGCTGTGATTACGGTTTGTGTATACCAACTCACGGAAATCCTTATCTGCCTGCACAAGTGCCTCACTATACTCAAAAGTATTCTGGGGATGTACATTGTCATCTGCCAAACCCTGACAGATAAGCAAGGCGCCTTGTAACTGCTCAGCACGGTTTATTGGATTGATGGCATAGCCGTCAGGGTTCTCTTGAGGAGTACGCATATAACGCTCAGTGTAAACAGTGTCATAATAGCGCCAGTTTGTCGGTGGCGCTATTGCAACGCCGGCACGGAAGACTCCCGTCTGCGGACAGACCTCCCTGCCCTCACTCATACTCATCAAGGTAGTGAAACCGCCATAGCTCCATCCCCAGATTCCTATACGGGAAGGGTCTACATATGGTTGTTTTCCAAGCCACAGGGCTGTCTCAACCTGATCTTTCGCCTCTAAGTCTCCTATCTTCAAATAAGTACATTTCTCAAAATCGGAACCTCTGCCGCCAGTGCCACGCCCGTCAACAGAAACAACAATAAAGCCTTTCTGCACAAGATAATAGTCAAACAGACCTCCTTGTCCCATGCTGCCTATCGACCAGCTGTCCCTCACCTGCTGACTGCCGGGACCACTATATTGATGCATAATGACAGGATGTTTGGTTTCTACCGCTTGGTTCCCGTTAACGTCTCCATTCCCCTTAATCATCCATCCATTGAGAACCACACCTTCGGAAGTGGTAAAGGTGAAAAACTCTTTCTCTGGCAGGTTATATGAAGCCAGCAGCTCAACTAATTCATGGTTATCCTCCATGACAGATATCACTTTCCCACGTTGATCACAAAGGGTGAATACATAAGGATGATTCCTGTCACTCCAAGTATTTATAAAGTTCTTGAAATCAGAGGAGAACACTGCTTGATTCCATCCTTTATTCAATGTCAGGCATGTCTTTTTGCCACTCTTTCCAACAACATAGACCTCACGGTTCATAGGACTCTTTGCGGCTGCCTGGAAATATACATTCCCGGTCTTCTCGTCATAGCCATACACCTCAGTGACATCATAGTCACCTTTATCCACCTGTCGCAACAGCTTACCATTTTTGTCATACAGATAAAGATGCATAAAGCCATCACGGTCACTTGGAACAAGGATATGACTCTTAGTGAAAAGAATGCCCTCCATAGCTTCTTCCTTTACATACTTCGGCACGCTTTCCTTTATAAGCAAACTACTCGTCACATTGCATGGACTGACAGCATAGACACATAGAGTGTCCTGATGTCTGTTCATTGTGTATATCGCAATATTCTCGCTTTCAGGTATGGTCTTGATACGGGGGATATAACCGTCAGGTGAGAGAGCTACCGGTAACTGACGAGTCTGCCCAGAGGCAAGAATATAAGTCCATGCACTGACTACAGAATTAGCCTCGCCAGCTTTAGGATATTTATACGAGTAGCGCCCAGGATAGACCTCATACTTCTTATTGGTAGGATAAGCTCCTTTGAACATCTGCAAAGAGTAAGTCTTGACTTTACTCTCATCATAGCGTATCCACGACAGAGAACTTCCGTCGGAGCTCCATGCCATGGCATTATTAAACCCGAACTCTTCCTCATTAACCCAATCGGGTATGCCATTGATAATCTTGTTGACCGCACCGTCGGTCGTCACCTGTATCTCCTTCTCACCATCGGTAATGAAAATATTGTTCCTACGCACAAAGGCAATATGCTTGTTGTCGGGTGAGAATGTCGCTACTTGCTGGGCTCCATTTGGCGACAACTTCCTCAGCGTCTTGTCCGTGACACTATAGACGTAGTATTCCGCGGTGAACGAGTGGCGGTATATGCGCTTCGTGTCTGTCTGGATAAGCAACAGTTTACCATCGGCACTCATATCATAACCATCAAACTCACTGATGCGCTCTTCTTTCGTGTCGGCTACGTCAAACAACACACCAGTCTGCTTACCGCTCTTGAAAGAATACCTCTCTATCCTACACCCATCCTGACTTATCTGCGCATACTCATTGCTATTTGCCAAAGGTGTTATACCCGTGACATACTTAGCCGCAAACTTACCGCTGGTAATATCGCTCAACTCTATCGGCTCTGCAGCATTTAATGTCATCATACTCATTAACAGGAAAAATAAAAAACTAACTTTATTCATATCTCAAAATTAATCGCAGTTTTGATGCTACAAAGGTAATGCAAAATTTCGATTAAGCGAGAGCAAAAGAAATAAATTTATTTTGCCGAGCATGAGAATTTTATCAAAACCGAATACAATACATTCAGAGTTACTTGGTGAGAGATGACTATAATGCTGGTTTTTTATTGTTGAGGTGCAGCTTATCTTATCCACTTACCTTACCTATAGCTATAATATAGGCTTGCCAAAGCACACATCTTCCATTCCAATATCTATGCTTTCAGAAAATAGTTGTAACAACTTTCCTAAATCTTGTTACAACTTCTCAAAAACTTGTTATAACTATTCTACCAAAGCTTTGCTTTTACAGAATCGCTCCACCGTCTTTAATCTTTAAACCCTCATCCCGCACCCCTTTTTCCTCATCACGCACTTGATGCGGTAATCGCTTTAGCGCTTTCACCAAGCGAAGCGACTGAAAGAATCTCTTTTAATCTTTACCCTAAAGTGTGACGCGTGACACAATGACACTAATTAAAAAATCATTTTTTGCTGTCACGCTATCACATTTAACCCTTGTATAACATGCAAAAGCCGCATAAACAGGGCATTGCAGAGCAGTGGGAGGGATACCGAAAGGATGCCTGCAACTATCACAGTAGTATCACGATGGCGTAATATGGAAAATCCACACTATCACAGTAGTATCACACACGCATCTTGGAACACTACTTTGGTGTACATGACAGCAGTGTGACAGCTATGGTGACAGCAAGTGTGATTGGAAAATCCCTATCCTACTCCAAGAAATCCAGTGTTTACGGGTGTTACGGACGATAAAGTGATAGCGTGATAGCAAAAAATTGATTTTTAAAGGAAAAGGTTTAAGTTGACTCCCGTTACAGACAGGTGTCAACTTAAACCGCATATACTTATTGTAGTGCCGTGTACAACCAGTCGAAGATGCAAGAACAGACACCAAAGAGGGCTATTCCTGCCGTACATATTGTCAGTGCGAGCTTCGTGCCACAATCACTCTCGAACGTAGGCAGTGGCGTATCGGTCTTCTTGATATACATAGCCTTTACGATAAGCAAATAGTAGTATAATGACACCACCGTGTTAATCAAAGCAATGAACACAAGTGCATAAGCCAACGGGAAGCCAGACTTTGCTGCCGCCATGAATACGAAGAACTTACTGAACATACCAGCAAACGGTGGTATACCACCAAGTGAGAAGAGAGCGAGCGTCATGAGGAACGCCAGCTTAGGATTTGTCTGATAGAACCCATCATAGTCAGACATCTCAGTACGTCCCCCGTTCTTCTGCTCCACCACAGATATGATAGTAAAGACACTCATGTTTGCTACGATATATATCAAGACATAGTAAACCAAAGCCGTGGCACTCATCTTCCAGTCGGTACCCACTGCAGCCAACATGATATAACCAGCCTGCGATATTGACGAGAACGCCATGAAACGCTTCAACTCTGTCTGTCTGATAGCAAAGAGGTTCGCTATCGTTATAGACAATACTATTACGATATAAATCATAATCTCCCAAACAGAAACCATGACAGCAAAAACATGGAAGAGGATGATAAGCAAGGTATAAGCAGCCGCACCCTTTGATATTACAGACAGATAACCTGTGACAGGTGTAGGAGCACCTTGATAAGTATCAGCTGTCCAGAAATGGAACGGCACGAGTGAGAGCTTGAATCCCAGTCCACTGAAGAAGAACACCAGACCTATGACAAGCATGGAAGCCTGTTGATAGAGTGAAGGCAGGCGGTTTGCAACATCATCGAAATAGAGTGTTCCGCAAGCGGCATAGATGAAACTGATGCCAAAGAGCATTACACCACTGGAGAAAGTAGCCATAAGAATATACTTTGCCGCAGCCTCCGCACTGTTGTTGCGATGAGCGTCGAAAGCCACCGCACATGCAAGAGGCACACTTGCCATCTCGAGTCCAAGGAAGAACATCAGGAAATGTCCGGCACTCATCATCACAAACATACCAAGCAATGTTGAGACCATTAGCATGTAATACTCACCTTCTTTCTTTGAGCTCTTTGCCCACTCCTTACTCATGATGAAGACGATAAGCGTACCTGCGGCGAGAATAGACTTGACGACATTCACGCCGAAGAGGTTACGATACATGTCACCGAAGAGGTGAACCTCCTTGGTACAGCACAGAGGAAGAACAATTGCCGGCACCATCAGCAGACAAGCCAACGGATTAAGCCATGAGCGCTCCTCCCTCTTGCTGGAGACGAAATCAGCTACAAACAATATTATCAAGGCAGCCAAAAGAGCAGCCTCCGGTATCATTGATAAGAAATCACTATATGTATTCATAATCTGTTTCCTCCTGACATTATAATGTTGCTACTGTACCAATATGCTGAAGAATAGGAGCCACAGCATCAGTGATGGCATTGCTTGCCCACAACGGGAACAAGCCCAATCCAGCCACACAAGCTATAAGACAGATGACAGCTACGCGCTCATCCCATGTCGCATCAGTAAGCTCTTCGTAATGCGGGTCCGCAACCTTACCATAAAGAATCTTTCCTACGACACGAAGGATGTAGACTGCGGTAACGACTATGGACGTACACGCAATGATTGTAGCCGTACGACGGAAGAAGTCTGGCGAGCCGTCAGCAAGGTTGGCACCAAATGACCCTACAAAGATAGTCATCTCAGCCACGAAACCGGAGAACCCTGGAAGACCGAGGTTGGCAAGACCAGCGATAACATATCCTACTGCGAGGAAAGGCATGATCTTCATCAATCCTCCCAACTTACGGATGTCACGCGTGTGAGTACGTCCGTATATCATACCGATGAGGGCGAAGAAGAGAGCAGTCATCAGTCCGTGGGACAACATCTGAAGTATAGCACCTGTGCATGCCGTCTTAGTCATCATAAGCAACGCAAAAAGCACCAGTCCACAGTGAGACACTGACGAATATGCGTTAATATACTTCAAGTCGGTTTGCACACATGCAGACAAAGCACCGTAGACTACAGATATTGTGGTAAGGATGATGAATATCCAAGACAGCTCACGCGCGGCATCTGGCAACAGATACATAGCGATACGGAAGCAACCATATCCTCCAAGCTTCATCAGTACACCCGCATGGAGCATAGAGACTGCCGTAGGAGCACTGGCATGACCGTCAGGTGACCATGTATGAAATGGGAACAATGCTCCGAGGACGCCAAAACCTATGAACACAAAGGGGAAGAACACCTTCTGTACCTGAACAGGAATATTGTGCATAGAAGCAATCTCGTTGACATTCATTGTGGTAGCCCCACTGAAGAAATATATGCCAAGGATACCAAGGATGAGCAATGCGGATCCTCCCATGAGCATCAGAGTAAGCTTCATGGCAGAATACTCCTTGTTACCGCTTCCCCAAACTCCGATAAGCAGATACATCGGTATCAGTGCCACCTCGTAGAACATGAACATTGTGAACATGTCAACAGAGATGAAGAAACCATATACACCTGTTGACAGAAGTGTGAACCAAAGGAAATACTCCTTTGTCATAGGCTTCAGCTGCCAAGAGGCAAACGTTCCTGTAAAGACAATAATACTTGATAGCAGTAACATCACAACTGAGATACCGTCAACGCCGACGGCATAACAGATGTTGAGCGGCTTGAACCATGCCACACTGTAGGTGTGCAGCATAAGGTCGGTGTTGCCACCAGCTCTTTGCTGAATGAAATCTATCGTCAGCCATATAGACAGGAGCAGTAAGAGACTGGAGCCTGTCACCATCACACCACGCACCTGATTGAGATTACGAGCGAGCCATAACCCAAGAAGCATCAATGCGGGGATGATTACGAATAATGTTAGTATTGTCATTTTCGTTATTTCGTTATTACGTTATTATACAAAAGCAAGCAAAATAAGGGTAATCGCCACAGAGCCCGTAATGAACCATACGGCATACTGGCGTACGTCGCCACTCTGCCACGGACGGATAGACTCACCAGCCTCATTGGCACCCCAAGCCATAAAGTTAAACGTACCGTCAACGACATGTCTGTCGAACCATGCGATAGGCGTACTTATACAGCGGAAGATGATCTTATGAGTTACGAACTGCCATATCTCATCCTGATAGAAACGCTTGTAAGCCGCACGGTGCAGCTTCGGGAACGTCTTATATAGTCTGTCGGCAATTGGCTGGCTCTCACCTTTATATATATATGTGGCGACACAAATACTAAGAATAGCTATTATTGTCGACGTCAATGCTATCTGCGTATCGAAATGAATAGTGTAATCCTGTCCGCTCGCAGAGACAAAGCTTCCGAAGCTTCCACCCCAGCCTGCAAAGCCGGCGATAGTGGTGTATACACCCACACCTACTGTTATGACACATAATATAACAAGAGGTATTGTCATTGATAATGGAGCCTCATGTGGAGTATGGTGCTCATGTGCCGAACCTTCCTCTTCATGACAATGTTTTCCCGCATTCTCTGTTCCCCAGAAGATACCATAGTATAGACGGAACATATAGAAAGCTGTCATGGCAGCGATTCCCGTCATAATCCATCCCACTACAGGACTGTATGCGAAACATGCCGTGATAATCTCATCCTTTGAGCTGAAGCCAGAGAAGAATGGTATACCGGCAATAGCAAGACATGAAATCAAGAACGTAATGTGAGTAACAGGCATATACTTTCGCAGTCCACCCATTAAAGCCATCTCGTTAGAGTGTACGGCATGGATGATACAACCTGCTCCAAGGAACAGACAAGCCTTGAACATCGCATGCGTGAACAGATGGAACATACTTGCCATATAACCTAACTGAGCATGGTTGTCGAGTATGACACCTTCCTCATGACTTGGCAGACAAACGCCAAGGGCAACCATCATAAACGCAATCTGAGAGATTGTCGAGAAAGCGAGTACACGCTTGATATCGCTCTGTGCGCAAGCTACCGCAGCTGCATAGAACGCTGTGAAGACACCAACCCAGACAATAATACTCATTGCCTGTGGAGCATACTCTATCCACAATGGGAACAATCGCGCAACCTGATATACTCCAGCTACAACCATCGTAGCTGCATGTATCAATGCCGAGACAGGAGTAGGACCTTCCATGGCGTCAGGCAACCATATATGCAATGGGAACATTGCGCTCTTACCTGCACCACCTATGAACATCAACACTAAGGCCGTCGGAAGAATCATCGCACCGGCAGTCACCGCCTTAGCCGCATTGGCATTGATGAAAGGTGTCGTACCCTCTCCCATCAGTATATCACCGGCAAAAGAGAAGCTGAACGACTCTGTGTAATAGCCGAAGATAAGTATACCGATAAGGAAGAACATATCAGCAAAGCGTGTCACAATGAATGCCTTCTTTGACGCTGACACAGCTGCTCCCAATGGGTAGTAGAAGCCAATAAGCAAATAGGATGACACACCTACGAGCTCCCAGAACAGATACATCTGGAAAATGTTAGTTGCCACAACCAATCCTAACATTGACATGGTAAAAAGTGACAAGAAAGCATAGTAACGCTGGAAACCTTTCTCCCCATGCATGTAACCGAAAGAATAGATATGTACCATCAAGCTTACCGTAGAGATGACTATAAGCATCATCACAGAGATAGGATCCAGAAGGATTCCTATGTCGAAATGCAGGTTGCCCAACGGTAGCCATGTGAAGTTATACGGAACAATCGTCTGATAGGTCCCATCAGCAATACGGTCAGCACCGAAATAAGAGAATGCCGTAAGATAGGACAGTATTGTGACTATTCCCAATGACGTAGTACCGATAAGACCTGCGACCTTATGCGGCATCTTCATACCAGCCAAACCCAATATAACGAAAGAGAGAGCAGGCAGAAGCAATATCAGAAAGACATAACTGTAATCCATAATCATTATAATTTCATGTTTTCTATACTGTTCACCTGATCACTATGGAAGTGGCGGTAAACGTTTATTATTATCGCAATAGCCACCGCTGACTCTGCCGCACTTACTCCAATGGAGAAAAGCGTGAAGAAGAAGCCTTCCATCTGCTCTGGAAAGAGCATACGGTTCACGGCTGCGAAATTCAAGTCGACAGCATTCAGCACCAGCTCAACAGAAATAAGCATTGCGATGAGGTTCCGTCGTGTGACAAAACCAAACACACCAATGAAGAACAAGAGAGCGCTCAGCAATAAATAACATTCTATTGGTACCATAACTTATTCTCCTTTCTTTTTGTTGAGTATTACAAGTCCGCCTATAATGCACGCAAGCAGAAACAATGAGATGAACTCGAATGGAAGAACATAATTGTACTTTCCTGCCCCCATAAGTGTAGAGCCTACTGTTGACATCGGAACCTCAACGTCTGCTTGCTTTACTGCAGCTGTCATAATATTATTCTTCAGCAACACGCCAGCGACGGTTGCGAAGCCCAAGAGAGCAACTAAGCCACCTGTTACGACACGCTTACCGGAAAAGCTCTCAGAGAGACCTTGCAGTGAACGTTTCGACACCAGCTGGATAGCAAAAATATAAATCATTGTAATACCTCCCGCGTAAATACTAATCTGTGCGGCACCAAGGAAGGTATAATCAAGCAGGAAATAAAGTCCTGCCACACCGAAGAGCACAAACAGCAATGCCGTTGCTGCCCGCATGATGCGCTTCGTCATTACACAGAATACGGCGGCAGCCAAGATGACCACGGCAAGTATTCCGAACATTACTTGATTTGCCATATTCCTTATTTCTTTTTCGTATTAAACTTACCGATAGTTATTGGAGCCCCTCCATCAATCAGGTTTGGAAGGCTACCGCCCTCATACTTTTCCTTGTCAAGATGCAGAACCAAGCTACCACGGTCAAACACACTGTTCTCAAAATCATTAGTGAACTCAATTGCGTCAAAATTGCAAGCATTGGTACACAACTGACAGAACATACAATCCCCAAGATCATACTGATAGTCAACCAGCTGGCGTTTCTTCTTGCCCTCCTCATTGGTCACCATCTCTGAAAGAATCTTGATAGTTCCATTCGGACAAGCCTTCTCACACATGGTACATGCCACGCACTTATGGTTACCATTCTCATCACGTTTGAAGACCAGCCTGCCACGATGACGCTTTGCCACATGCAAAGTTGTCTTGCGGTTCTCCGGATATTGCTCAGTAGATTTGGGAGTAAGGTATTCCTTAAACGTAACCTTCAATCCAGTTGCCAATGTTTTCAATCCCTTGGCAACACTACCGAAATATGATTGATTATTTTCCATTTCCATTTCTTCTTATTTGTCTAAAAAAGTCCTAAACTCAAAGCTATGAATTAATGAACTTCTATTTCAAATACCAGCCGAATGCCACTACAACGGTCATCAGGACAAGGTTGAGCAATGTAAGTGGCATCAGATACTTCCACTCCAATTTCAGGATCTGGTCGATACGCAGACGTGGGAAAGTCCAGCGTACCCACATGAGAATCCATACAAGGAAGAAAGTCTTGCCAAGGAACCATACAATGCCTGGAACATAGTTCATTACATTGTCAAAAACCTCAACACCTATGTTTATAGGTGCCCAACCGCCAAGAAAGACGGCTGCTGCCAGTCCAGAGATAACAAAGAGATTTAGATACTCTGCCAAATAGAAGAATCCGAATCCCATACCAGAATACTCGGTATGATGACCTGCCGTCAGCTCACTCTCTGCCTCAGCCATATCAAAAGGTCCGCGGTTTGCCTCTGCATTGCCTGCAATAAGGAATACTATAAAGGCTATGAGTGCGGGGATATGCCCTTGGAATATAAGCCAACGCCATGGTCCTGTCTGCGCTTCCACGATACCGCTCATTTGCATAGTACCTGTAAGAATCACGGCTGATATCAGACAGAGACACAATGACATCTCATATGAAATCATCTGTACGGCAGCGCGCATAGCGGATATGACAGAATACTTATTGTTACTTGCCCATCCTGCAAGGAAAATACCAAGCACCCCAATACTTGACACAGCCGTAATAAGGAATATGCCAACATTGAAGTCGAGAATCTCCGCCCCTTTATTCCATGGAAGGAATGAGAAGGTGCCGACAGAAGCAACAATAACCAGTATTGGAGCTAAGAAATAAAGCAGTTTATCAGCTTTGTCGACAGCGAAGATCTCCTTTATGAGCATCTTCAGAACATCGGCAAACACCTGTAGTACTCCCCATGGCCCCACTCGCATAGGACCAATACGGCACTGGAAGTAGGCACAGACTTTACGCTCCATGAATATCAGTACGATTGCAAGCATGGCATAACCCACAATAATGAGCAGTCCAATCAGCACGCACTCAATCAGTATCGACCAGAAATCTCCTAACCCCCAAGTGTTTCGGAGAAGGTCGTCAATCCATTGTGTTACTATAGAAAAGTCAAACATAATCTTACTTTCTTTACCTTTTAACTATCTGTCAATGTCTGGTATTACAAAATCAATAGCGGCACCTGTCGTTACAAGGTCAGCTATTTTCTGACCACGCAACATTGGGTCGAGTGCACCAACAAGAGACAAGCCCATCGGACGCATCTTTAGACGGTACGGACTCTTATCGCCTTTCGAATCGATATAAACACCAAACTCACCACTGGCACCCTCAACAGAGAAGTACCATTGTCCTTCCGGTACCTTTATAACTGGTTTCTGCTTTATGTAGAAATCACCTTCAGGAATATTATCAATAAGCTGCTCGATAATATCAAGGCTCTGGTACATCTCCTGAATATGAATAAGATAGCGATCCATGGAGTCACAACCAGTAGCTGTGATTTGCTTCCATTCCACCTTATCATACATATCATACGGATGAGACTTACGGACATCGTTAGTCCATCCTGCAGCACGTCCGGCAGGACCAGTCACAGCATAACTGATACAGTCATCAAGTCCCATTACTCCGACTTTCTCAAAACGATTGTGGGTAATGATGTTATCTCCAAACACATCCATATACTCCTGAATCATCGGTCGGAGATACTTACACAGTTTCTTCGTATTTTCAACAAAGTCCGGATCAATATCATCTTGCAATCCTCCAATACGATAGTAATTCTGTATGAGTCGCCCACCTGTGGTCTCTTCCATGACATTGAGCACATGCTCACGGTCACGCATGCAATAGAGGAATGCTGTCAATGCGCCCAAGTCTTGTGCGCAACATCCACAATAGAGCAAATGGGAGTCGAGTCGCTGCAACTCATCCATGATTGTCCTGATATACTTTATCCGTTCTGTCAGCTCTATTCCCATGGCTTCCTCGATGACTCCAACCAATGCATGGCGATGCATCATAGCAGAAAGGTAATTGAGGCGGTCTGTCAATGCCAACGTCTGTGGATATGTATAGCTCTCACACATCTTTTCTATTCCACGATGGATGTAACCAAGATGAGGATAGATGCGCTTCACGGTCTCGCCATCAAGAACAGTCTGCAAACGTAACACACCATGTGTTGACGGATGCTGCGGTCCGATATTGATTACATAATCATCATCTGTGAAAAGGCGGTTTTGCTTGCATACCAGTTTTCCGTCTTTCAAAGAATATTCGCAACCATATTCAACCTCAACGTCATCGTCAAGTGTATAGCTGTCATCAAACTTCCAGTCTTTTCGGAATGGATAGCCTTTGAAATCGTTACGCAAGAAAAGACGGCGCATATCAGGATGACCGAGAAACTTGATACCATAGAAGTCGAAGACCTCACGTTCAAGCAGGTCTGCGACACGCCAGATATTACATACCGTCGGAATAACATGCTCTGTAATATCCTTTGAGACTCCACATACCTGACGGGCAATCATCTTGACAGAAGTACGCTCATGAGTCTTTGTATTCTCCAAGATGTATATACACCCTAATCCTTCCTCACCAAAGTCCTCACCGATAATCGTAACAAGATAATCGAATCCGTTCTTCTCTTTCAGCTCTCGCATATCATTAGCGAAGCTGTCAAAACCAAATATCTGATTTTCTAATTTCATTTTGCAGCCTCCTCTGTTTTTGCTGGTTTATTTGGAGATTCCTGAGCATTCTTTACTTCCTCTATGAACTCCTGCGGAACATCTGTAACAACTATCGGCTTCCTTTCCCAGCCTGAGGCGATAGCCTCATTGGAAAGTCCCAACTCACGCTCTTCCTTGTTTTGCTTATGGTTGGCACCACCGAAAAATTTCTCTATCTTAACCTTACGCTGCAACTGCATCATACCATAGAGGATAGCCTCCGGACGTGGAGGACAGCCAGGGATATACACATCCACAGGAACGATCTCGTCAATGCCCTTCACCACATGGTAACTGGACTTGAACGGTCCTCCGCTGATGGTACATCCACCCACAGCAACAACATATTTTGGCTCTGCCATCTCGTCATACAAGCGTTTGAAGGCTGGAGCCATTTTATGGGTGATGGTACCGGCGGTCATAATCAAATCCGCCTGACGCGGAGAGTTACGAGTCACCTCAAAGCCAAAACGGGAAAAGTCGTAGCGGGCACACCCCACTGCCATGAATTCTATTCCGCAACACGACGTACCAAATGTCAAAGACCATAAAGAATTAGAACGTCCCCAGTTTATCAGCTGGTCCAGATTACCTGTAACAACATTCACTCCACCCTCATGAAGCTCTCTCATGAGTTCCTCAAGACGAGCATTATCCTTGAATTCCTCGTAAGGAATACTCTTAATTTTAGGTTTTCTTACTTCCATTCAAGTGCTCCTTTCCGCCAGGCATAAGCCAAGCCCAAAACCAAAACCAACAAAAAGAAACCGATAGTAGCCAATGCCATAGGACCATATGACTTTACGACTACTGCCCATGGATAGAGGAATACCGTCTCCACATCGAACATGAGAAATAGAATCGCAAAAAGATAGTATCCGATATTCATTGGAAGCCATGAGCTTCCATGTGTCGGAATACCACACTCAAATGGCTGTCCCTTTATTGCATTGTATGACCTCGGTCCCAGTAACTTAGCCATGACATAAGCTGCCACAACTAAGAAAATGGCCGTTATCAAAACGGTAACAAATAAAGTAAACAACATATATATAAAAAATTACTAATTTTGTATACTTTTTCAAAAACGATGCAAAGGTACGAAAATTTCGATTAAATGAGAGCAAAGAAAGCTTTTTTCTTTGCCAAATATGAGAAATTTATGAAATAAATAAGAACAAAAGAAAGGTGGGACCAAATGTCCCACCAAAGACTGGCTGAATTAATATTAGGTTCCTATTGAAGATTTTGCCAGTCCAAGAAACCACATTATTTTATATATTAGTGTTAATAACATGCCTATTTCTCAAGATAGTCTTCCATATCTATACCACTCAGGTTCTCTGTACCTTGCCTATTCCGGTTGCTATCCCGTTGTGCCAGAATATTCTCAAACCCGTTTTTCTGGATATATTTCTGCACCTGCCCTTCCAACATATCTTGAAAATGCAACAGTTTGTCCAACTGCTCACCCGAATATCTCAATGCGTTATTTTTGCGCCAATTTTCCAACTCCGGATATATCAAAGGATTCTCTGCCATATTTTAGTAGTTTAAGATTGTTTTCTCATTGACTGGTATTCTGAAGGTGTCATACCAAACACCCGCTTGAAGCTACGAGTGAAATTTGAGTTCTCGTCATATCCGCACCGAATAGCGACATCCGCTATGGACAAGTTTGGATGATTATCAAGCAAATGACGTGCTTTCTGCATTCGCAAACCTTGGATATAGCTTTGAGGACGCTCACCTGTTAGTACCGTCAGTCTTCGCCTGAACTGAGAAGAACTAAGGCACATTCTCTGAGCTATTGTGTCCACATCCACCTGTCCTTTATCTATCTGCTCATTTATTACGAACACCGTTTTCTCCAAGAATTCCTTGTCACTCTGTGACAGTTCGTCATCATATTCTTGTTTGTTAGTCTTTATTGCATTCTGATAATGATTGGTCAATTGTCCATATTCGGTCTTCAGCTGGTCCATACTGTCATTGAGACTCCGGTATTCCCTACCTCGCTTCTTTATCATTATCCATGCGAAAATACCAAGTGCGATAAGGAAGAGTATAATAAGCAAACCGATTATCATTATAGTACGCATGTCATGATGGACCTGTTGGTTCTCGGCAAGAAGTTGTTCATTTCCATATTTAACACTATATTAACTCAACATCTTTCCTGTCTCATGAGTATATATGGAATCTTTCAGAGCATTGTAGCGCTCAAGGTTTTGCATTGCCAGCGAAGCGTCAGTGTCTTTCAATGAATTATATAACCCAAGTCGCGAACGACTTTCATTATACATGTCACCCAGATTCTTAAAAAGAGTAGCAGCCTGCTCAAAGTATGTTCGAGCCTCCGTTTTCTGCCCTTCTCCAAGTAATATCTCACCTATTTGGTTATAGCTGATACCCAAGGACTTGTCATTATTATATTTGCGAAATACTTTAATTGCTTTCAATAACACCTCCTTGGCTTTAGCCATCTGTCCGATACCAATATATGCAGATGCCATCTGAGAAAGATGTATTGCGATTTTTTCTTCATTCCCCAGCTTCTCGTCAATACTCAAAGCCTCTTGCGCATACTCGAGAGCCTTCACATCATCACCAAGCTGATGATATACTTCCGAAGCGATGCCTTTTAATGTAGCCATTCGCTTGGGATCATTCACTTGAGAGTTTACGCTTATAGCCTTCAGAATATACTTCTCAGCCTCCTTTGGCTGCTTTGCGGCTAAATATATCGCAGTAATAGTATTCAATGAAGAACTGATTCGACTGGCATCCCCGGACTGTTTGTCAAGTGAATAACACATCTTTGCAAACTTTGCGGCATTCTGGTATTCACTATTCCCAAAATAACTTATCGCAATCAAGGACAGACAGTCACTCTCAGCCTGACGGTCATTACCAGAATGTAAAAGAGGTAATGCTTTCAAAGCATAATCTGTAGAACGAGAGTAGTCCTGCATGCTATAGAGATATTCTGCCGTCCAATACCAAGTCGTCTTCTGCAAGGAGTCTTGGCTTACATTCCTGTCAAACAACAATTGACTTTCAGTGACACCTTCTTTCTGAAATATCGCAAAAAGAGCATTTGCAGTTGACACGTCACGACTCTTGTCAAAATTGAGAATAAGGTCATCTATTGCGGTCTCTTTTGCTGCCATAAAAGTAAACGGCAGTAAGAACAACAGCAAATGCACCATCCTTTTATTCATAATTCAATCAATACTTGTTTAAGACGACACAAAAATACAAAAATAATCGTTTATCCGTTTGTCAAAAACAAGCATTCTCTTATCAAAATCTACTAAAAACGCATAAAAAGCATTCGTTTTAGACATTTTCGCCCAGATGGAACCGTATCAAGCCGTCCATTGGAGCCCGACAGACTGTACCCAAAGTAAAGCCTTCAAGTGTCGCAACTTCTCGCAACTCTTCCCTAAAAAACCAGGCGATACTACCTACCGCTGACACTGGACAATCCGATTCTAACGTTTTATACTTCACAACATTTTTCCTAAAGAAAGAATGAAAATTGTCCATAACCAGATTACACAACATGGGGAAATCGTCTTTATGGCACGCTATAAACTTTGCAATTCCTGCCATAAAACGGTTGGCTAAAGGTTTCCTATACACATTCTCTATAATATCAGAATATGTAAGACCGCTTTCCTTAAAATACAAGTCTCCGAGTTCTTTTGGCAAGTCACGTTTCAGTAAAGCATTCAAGAAAAGCTTTCCCAATACCGCTCCACTACCCTCATCTCCAAGGATATAGCCTAATGGCGGCACATTGTCAACTATTCCATTTCCATCATATAAGCAGCTATTTGCTCCTGTTCCCAAGATACATGCGATTCCCTCCGTGCAACCACATAATGCACGCGCAGCACCCAACAAGTCCGTGGCAACCTCAACCTTGACATCTTCTGGAAATATACTACCTATAAGACTTTTCATCCTCAAATGTGTTTCAGGGATGCACCCGGCACCATAGAAAAACACCTCATCCACATTAAAGACTATATCTTGTTCACCTAATGCGGGCAAGAGCTCTTTCTCTAACACGACACGGATATCCTCGTCCTTCTGATGAATAGGATTAATCCCAGATGTTTGTACATTTACCTTAACTAAACCATCATTTTTATCAACAGCGCACCAATCTGTCTTAGTACTGCCACTGTCCGCAATTATATACATCATAGTCTATTTCTTAAAAAGCGTCACAAAGTTACATATTTTTTTTGTATTGTCTTCGGTTTGCATTATCTTTTTATAAAATAAGCAGCACCTCAACAATAAAAATAAATAAGATTTATTTTGTATTGTCTTCGGTTTGCATTATCTTTGCAAACGTAAACATATACGAAGAAATACAAATTACATGAATAATAAGAAACTCCTCATTCTGGCATTACTTATCATGATGATTATGCCAGCACACGCGGTACTCAAGGAAAAAGACATCAACTCGTCATTAGCTGTACTTCGACATGAGCTGACAACCTACCATCGTGAGCAGCAGGACCGGTTATTGGGTTCCAAGATGCGCAGCGAACATGTCCTGAACACTCTTCGTGATATCATGGGGCGTTCTTCCCAGAACTCACTGATGCTCTATTCCCAGAAAACCGACTATGTCTTTGACTTGACCTATGCTTGTCATGAGGCAACGGAACAATATAATGAATTCCAGCGTGAGATAGCTCCGTTCAAGCAGTTTGTTAACAGGAGCAGCTCTGACATTGCCAGATATGACTCACTGATTGACGTGCTGAGCAAGATGCCAACCATGCGTCTGACAGAACAGGCAAAGATTGACAGGAACGTGTGTCTCACCTTAGCTGTCAATATCAGGCGAATGCTTAAAGACTCCAATGAGTCGCTACAGGAAAACATGGTGTGGTATGAAATGACAGAACGACGCCTAAAAAGTCTCAATGACTATGCCAATAAACGTTATCAGGAGATACAGACCAATATTTTCCGTAACGGTGGAACAAACTACCTGAAGATATTAAGTCAGATGAACTGGAAACTTCTGGAGGCACGGTCTGCTATTGCTGAGAAATACACCCCCACTGACATGGTGAAATCGCAATGGGATTCGAAATGGATCCTGGGACTATTCGGCATCCTTACCGTCTATGGAATCATTTCCATCCTGCTGAACTTCATTGCCTTCCGTTTCATTATGACCAGACTGCTGAGGAAAGCCGAGAAGCTCAAAAACTCCAACATATCCACATGGTATGAGAAGTATATGGCAAAACGGACTTGTATCACACTTGCGACAAGCGTCGTGACGCTGGCAATCATCTTAGGAATCATCCGCTTGACTTTCCAGCAGAACTTCCTTATCATGGCAAGTGGTCTGCTTATAGAATACTCATGGCTGCTGGCTGTCATCCTTATCTCATTGCTTCTGCGTGTCGACGCCAATCAGATTAAAAGTGCTTTCCGCATATACTCTCCACTGATAGTTGTGGGATTTCTGGTCATAGCATTCAGAATTGTGCTCATCCCTACCGATATTGTCGATGTGCTACTGCCACCAATACTTCTGATATGCACACTATGGCAATGGAGTGTCATTAAACGGCAAAATAAGAATGTACCAAAGTACGACGTGTATCTTACGTACACATCATTATTGGTTTTTATTGTATCAACAGTCTCATCATGGCTCGGATACACACTCCTATCCGTTCAACTGCTGATCTGGTGGATTATGCAGATGACATGTTTACTAACACTTGCTTGCATAAAAGATTGGTTGAACGAATACCGCAAGCGGAATAAAATGCATGAGAAGCAGGTCACTGAGGTTTGGTTCTTCCGACTCATATATTACGTACTTCTGCCTGCCCTCGTAGTATACTCTTTCCTACTGTCTGTATATTGGGCTGCAGATGTTTTCAACCTGAGCAGTCTCACCTGGGATATGTTTAAGACCCAATTCATCGACACTCCATATATTAAGATCAGCATCTTTGGATTATCTCAAGTTGCCGTGCTATATCTGATATTCAACTACATCAACCACACCAGTAAGGCATTAGTAAAACAGTACCTCCGCAAAAAAGATGAGTCAACAGCCGAGTCGCGGTCTGTGATGTTCGTCAATGTGCTTCAGGTATTGGTATGGGGACTCTGGTTCCTCATCAGCATGGGAATCCTCCATGTCAGCAACACATGGCTTGTCGTTATTTCAGGAGGTCTCTCTACCGGTATCGGTTTTGCGATGAAGGATATTTTGGAAAACATATATTATGGAATATCACTAATGGCAGGACGAGTAAAAGTAGGTGACTGGATTGAACTCGAGGGTATTAAAGGTAAGGTTAGCTCCATAAGCTATACATCTACAATGTTGGAAGCCATTGACGGCTCTGTTATTGCCTTCACCAATTCTCAGCTCTTCACCAAGAATTACAAGAACCTGACCAAGAATCATGGATTCGTACTTTCTACAATACCATTCGGTGTTGCCTATGGATGTAATACCAAGGAGGTTATTGGCTACGTTGAGAAAGCCCTTAATCAGCTGCACCACCCACTGTTGGATCCGGAGAAACAAGTAAGAGTAATATTTACAGAATTTGGTGACAGCAGTATCAATTTCAAGGTATTGTGCTGGGTTGATGCCGTCAAACAGATATATGTTGTAAGCGATATCATGGATACGGTATATCGCACGCTGAATGAGCACGGTATTGAAATACCTTTCCCACAACAGGATGTACACCTCATTACAGAATCCTGAAACAAGGCAAAAGTATGAAAAAGAAAAGGTGTCCCATACAACCTCCGGAAGGAATCAGCGAGGTTCTTCTCCATGCCTGTTGCGCTCCATGTTCATCTGCCATAGTAGAATGGATGTTAGCAAACGATATCCGTCCTACTATATTCTATTTCAATCCGAATATATATCCGATAGAGGAATATACCATCAGAAAAGAGGAAAGTAAGAGACATGCTGACAGTTTGGGAATCCAATGGATTGACGGTGATTACAATCATCAGGATTGGCTGCGACAGATCTCCCGCCTGTGGCAAGAGACATATAAACAAGGTCTAACAGACTGGCACCAAGGGCGCCAGTCCCTCGTCAGCGGCGGGGGACTGATAAAACAAGGTCCAACAGACTGTCGCCAAGGGCACCAGTCTTGTGGCATGGAACAGGAGCCGGAAAGGGGAAGACGTTGCGAGCTGTGCTTCCGCCTACGTTTGACAGCCACAGCAAAAAAAGCACGTGAACTGGGACTAACCTATTTCACGACGACATTGGCATCATCACGATGGAAGAGTATTGACCAGATTACGCATGCGGGATTGACTGCGCAGGCTGATGTGCCAGGTACCATCTTCTGGGCACAAAACTGGCGTAAGGGTGGACTCTCCGACCGACGCAACCAACTGCTTAAGGAATATAATTTCTATAATCAACAGTATTGCGGATGCGAATATAGCATGCGAAGATGAGGTAACTAATTCCTCCAGAAACGATATGTTATATCCCGAAAATCACCGTTCTCCATACGTTTGTAAAGCCGTTGGTTGGTTGTAGGACTCTTCAAAGGTCCCAGATGTCTGATATAAGGTCCTACTTTTATATAATCAAAATCAACCTTATTTATTATAGATGGTATACGTAAGCGACCGCTATACCACCCTACTTTAAATTCAGGATACTCCGCATGGATATATTGTGCCAGAAGGTTTACGCCAGAAGGATCACTGTCGCCCCCCATAAAACAAAAACAAGTGATGTCGTTTCCGAAATCACTCACAAAATGATCAATTGCATCTGTATTAAGAGGGAGTCCAATATCCTCCCACAAATAATGGCTGTGACAACCAGGACAATGACACGGGCAATTAGAAATATTAATTGCCAGTGTCACCTCGTCCGGTATTTCCTGAAAGACTATTCCAGTATTTACGTATTTCAGCATCCGTCAAGCTTCCTGCTTTTCTGCAGCCACCACAAACTTCTGTTGTGTCGCATAATATCTACGACTTGCCTCTTCCTGACGTGGCTGTGAGAAATTACTAACTCGCTTAAGATAACCGATAATGCGTGTCAAGTAATCCACATTCTTCGAATGGCAATGAGGACACTCATGCAAATATCGCTTGTCTATCGTCCCACAGTCATTGCAGATAGTATTAGGAATATTGAATGTAAAGTAATTACAGCCTTCCTTTGCTGCAACTTTTAACAACTGTGCATATTGCTGTTGGGAAAGATGCTCCTCTAAGTTCATGTGTAAGGCGGAACCGCCTGTCAAGTGCTCAATATAAGGTGCGCCATGTAGCTTGAACTTATCAATGATAGTCAAAGAGTCGTCCTCAACGACATAGAAATAGCTATTGTAGCAGTCACGTGGCACAAAGTATCCGTCTTCCCTATCCCACTTAGCATGTTTTACACCGACATTCTCTGCAGGAATCATCTCGCAATTGAAAAGGACATCCTTTGTGCGATATTTCCTGTTGTATTCCTCAATAATACCCAATACGCCTTGAACAAAATGCAGGTATTCATCATTAGGAGTAATGCTCAGCCCCATGAATTCAGCAGCCTCAACCAAGCCGTTAATGCCAATTGTAAGATACTGACGCGAAATATTTATATACCCTGCATCAAACAATGGAAGCATGCCATGCTCCTGAAGCTCCTTCAAGTTCTCATTATAGGCAAGTTGCACTTTATGGCAAAGATCAATGACCTTTGCGAGATATTCCTTGTAGTCTATCTTATGATTAACCGCATACTGAATACAACGGTTCAGATTTATGGTAAGTACACTCTTTGAGCCTGTCGACACACCACCGGCACCGAGAGTGTAGCTGAACCCATTATCTTGTATTTCATTACGCAGACGGCAGCAAGAGCTTAACGAATCTGCGTTATCACTCATATAGGTAAAGAAAGAATGGCCTTCCGCATACATCTTTGCGGTAAAGTCTCCCCATTCCTTATCCATACATTCACCGTCTTTTGTCAATAAAGCCATTGTCTCAACAGGGAATGTCAACATCGTCTTGGTACGCTCTTTATTGAACCAAACCATAAAACGCTTCTGAAGCCACGACAATCCTTCCCAATCCGGCTTACTTCCATCTGGGAAGAAGAACTCTCCAAAGAGACTTTGGAAGTAATATTTGTCGTAATAGGCAACATTCCAGAATACGGCCTGATAGTTACGAGCACCTGTTGGTTGGTTAAGTGTATAGACAATCTGCTCAAAACAATCGGTAATAACCTTATCTATAGAACGCTTTTTCAAAGACAAATCAACAATACGGTCAGGATCCTTATAATAGTCTTTACCATATTCCAAACCGATAAAATAATTCATATACATCAAGAACTCTGGCGTCGCACAAGCACCCGACAACATACTTGACACCATAAAGACCATATTAACAAAACCTCCACAGAAACTCTTTAGGTTTGTTGGTGCTGTAGAGTTTCCGCCAATAGAGGTTGTTCCGCCAATCAGCCACGGATACATTGTTATAGACGCACAATAATTGGCGAGACTGGTCTCATCGTTCTTATATATAAAATGATGTGTCAGCTTATCAATATACTCATCCGCAAGTTCTTTACCATACATCTTCTTTATACGGTCAGTCAGAAGCCTGCGGTTAAGACGGATGAAATTTGACTTGGGTAATTCGCCTATCAATGTTGCAATATTTTTATGCTCGACATTTGCATTCGCATCATACTTTGAACCTGTTGCAGCATTTGCCGCATCACAGTAGTCTGACAAAAATTGCAACTTTGCAAGAGTCTCCCTGTCCTCAGAATGCTGCTGACGATAAAGCATAAAAGACTTAGCCACCTTATAATATCCCTCGCGCATGAGAGCCTCTTCCACTTGGTTTTGGATATTCTCAACCTTTATGTCATCATGGATATCCAAGTGGCTGAGTATCTTAGAGATAGACCCCAAGTCAATAGGGAATTCAACACTTTCAAACGCCTTTAAGATAGCGTTCATAATCTTGTCTAAAGAAAAACGGTCCTTCGAACCGTCGCGCTTGGTAATAGTAAAGTTTTTAATTTCCATATCTTTTGTTTATTTCGTCAACTTAAGCAAGTCCGTTCATTCAAAAGTTTTCCGTTTTGGACAACTTTTTCCAAAGAAGCCATTACGAAGTTTTCCAAAAAGAAGAGCGAATCCAGTTGCAAAGATAATACATTTTTTTAACAACCATTCAAAAAATGTATAAAAAGTTGCCCGAAAAAGAAAAGTTTTTTATAATTTAACAGATGTAATGTCAACCAAATTGTTAACTATTGCATAAATAGTAAGCCCTGCGGGGCTATGTATCTGCAACTTACGTGCGATATTGCGACGATGTGTGATAACAGTATTGATTGAAATACAAAGATGGTCAGCAATTTCCTTGTTCGTCATTCCTTGAACAACAGATATTACAACATCTTTCTCGCGGTCACTCAGTGTTTCATTTGAATTAGGATTCTGGTAGATCATATTAGAGATCTTTGCCGAGACATCACTTTGTTTCATTTTCCGCTCCATCCTCCTGATAGCCGGGATGAAAATATGATCTTCAACCTCTGCGTGCTGACCGAGCCATGTCTCACAATTATATATATTATACAAAGCGGCTGTCAATTTGTTGTTATGCAGGAGATCAGATGGAAGGTACTTCAAAATAATGTTCTTCAGCTCCCGAAGTTTCACGTCGGTCTGCCCATGATGCTTGGAAAAGGTATCTATATCATACGTACCGTCAGCCTTTCCTTCTTGCAAAGCAATAACATACGGAAAGACTGTCTTTTCCTCATATTTCATATGATTTTGTATAGAGTGCGCATATTCGTCATAAAGCTTCATGATAAGACGCGCCAAATTGTCTTTCTCGTCCAATGCCTCCTCCAGCTCTTTGCGTATATGAGGCAATTTGAAATTCAGGAAATACTCATGACTTGCCTCCAAATAATGAAGCAAAGTGGGAATAGACAACTTATCAGCATCATCAAGGTCTTTATACCCATTAATGGTGAAATTGACAACAGCCAAGAATGTATATGTATCAACGTTTTGATCCTCACATACCTCACGTACGGTCTTGTCGCCAAACCCCAAGTTAATGCCGAAGCGCCCCAACCCTTGAAGAATATCGTAATTATCACGGATAATAGAAATCATCTTGTCATCCGCCTCATACATTTTCTGATTTTTCATCTTATCACCTATTAAACATCAGTTACGCATGCAAAATAAATAAAAAATCACCAACTGTGCAATAATAATAAGTAGGTATTTTTCCCTTTTTACCAATTTATGAGTATTGCGACATTGAATATTTCAGTCTATCTTTGCAAACGAAAAGTGCAGGGATGATTGAAATTCTCGCACAGCAGACAGTTTAAGGGAAACCAATTCAATTCACATATATTGACAAGCTGTCGTTGGTGAGACATCAATCAAGAATCTGCACTTTTCTTTTGCAAAGATACCTAATTATATTTAAACCACACAAAATAAATTAATTTATTTGGCTTTATTTTATAAAAAATCCATAATTTTTAGGTATTGCATATATTTAAGATTCACAATACCTTTGCAGCCAGAAAAAAAAATACATATAAAAGAATGAAAAGAAAACTTATATTAAGCATCATCCTGGGATTCGCATCAGCCAACATAGCAAATGCGTCTGAGCCACCAGCAGTTCAAGACAGCACTTTCAACCGATTCAGGGTCGGCGGCTATGGAGAGATGCTCGCCACCTTTAAAGACTATGGTTTAAACCGTTATTATGGTGGTAACGGTAATGCGAAACGCAGCCACAACGAGATATCCATACCACGTTTCGTACTTTCTGGTGACTACAAAATCTCTGACAAGTGGATATTAGGTGCCGAGATTGAGTTTGAGGCTGGAGGCACAGGACAGGCATATGAGATAGAAGTCGGACAAAGTTCTGAGAACGGAGAATACGAACAGGAAGTTGAGAAAGGTGGAGAGGTCGCTCTTGAGCAGTTTCATATCACTCACCTCATCATCCCAGAGTTCAACGTCCGCGCCGGACACTTGATTATTCCTGTAGGTCTAACGAACACTCACCACGAGCCAATAAATTTCTTCACAGCCGCACGACCAGAAGGAGCAACAGTACTTATTCCTTGCACGTGGCACGAGACTGGTATTGAGGTTTTCGGAGCACTCGGCAGTGGATATGCGTCTTTTGACTATGAGGCTATGATTACGGCAGGACTCAACCCAAATGGCTTCAACTTATATAACTGGGTAAAAGGTGGCAAACAAGGTTTTTTAGAAACTGATAACTTCAGTTCGCCTGCCTATACAGTCCGCTTAAATTGGACTGGTATCCAAGGACTTCGTGTCGGAGCATCCCTGTTCTATAATCCCAATGCAGGAAAGAATGCAGATAAGCTGGTGACATACGATGATCTTGATGACATCAACATCCTGATGTATTCATTCGACGCACAATATATCAACCGATATGTCACGGCACGCGCCAACTTCTTTAGCGGAAGCATGACTGAGACGGTCGGTTTAGGGGGAAAGAACCGTACTTATTCAAGCAAGTCACCATACAGCCGTATCGGACCTATTGCAAAACGAGTTATGGACTATAGCTTTGAGGCAGGTGTCAATCTGAAGGCATTCTTCCCTAATGTCAACAAATTCCCAACGATATATCCTTTCGTACATTATAATTATTATAATCCTCAAGAGGAAGTGGAAAGCGGTATGATTGCCGACAAGCGTTGTCAGGTAAGCCTCTGGAGTTTCGGACTTAACTGGAAGCCTTTACCTGGATTAGTTGTCAAGGCTGACTACACAACCCGCCAGATAGGAACCTCCAAGATATTTGGAACCAGCGACTATACCAGTGAGAACGAGTTCCGCCTGGGGCTCGCCTACACATTATGGTTTAACAAAAAATAGGAATAATTGCTTTGCAAGAAATAATAAAATAACCAATTCAATTCACATTAATTAATTAGTAAAATGAAAAAGAATCTATTTTTTATTGGAGCCCTTCTCTTGGGACTCACATTCACATCATGCGGTGATGACAATGACGACAACAACATTGTCATTGACATCAACAATGCCAACGACCTGGATTACAATTCCCAATATGGAGAGCAGTGGGCAAACTACATGCAAGTAGTATCTGGTTTGTTGAAGACAGACGCCGAGAACCTGTACAAATACTGGAATGATGACAACAACGGTGTATATTCAAAGAGTTATGCCAAGATATTCCTTGAGAAAGGCAATGACTATCCGTCAGCTATCTCTTGTGTTGAGACAATCTTTGACGGCTGTGCAGATATCGCTTCTGAGGTTGGAGCATCCAAGATCGGCGATCCATACAACCTGTATGTGGCAGGTAAGACGACTGAGGCACTCTATGCAGTAGAGTCATGGTACAGCTGGCATTCACGTGATGACTATACAAACAACATCTATTCTATCCGTAACGCTTACTATGGCAGCCGCGATGGTTCCATCAATACCAACTCTCTCTCTGCAGTGCTTGCCAAGAAGAACGCGGATCTGGACTCAGAAGCCAAGAGTCTGATTCAGGCAGCAGCAAATGCAATCCAGGCTATTCCACAGCCTTTCCGTAACAACATCAACTCACAGGCTTCAAAGGAAGCTATGGAGGCATGCGCAGACCTGGAGGATTTCATCAGCAACAAGCTAAAGACATATTTCACAGAAAACCTGAATGACGATGAGACTCTCTACCCTGTTGTCACTCAGTATGTCAACGCTGTCATCCTGCCAACCTACAAAGACTTGGCTAACAAAAACACAGCTCTCGACAATGCTGTAAAAGCGTTCAAAGCTAATCCGAGCAATGCTACATTTGAGGCTTGTGCCAATGCTTGGCTGGCTGCCCGCGAGCCATGGGAGCAGAGTGAGGCATTCCTCTTCGGTCCTGTTGCAGACAAAGGTCTCGATCCAAACATGGACAGCTGGCCACTCGACCAAAGCGGTATCGTGAACATCCTGAAGTCACAGGATTTCTCTGACCTGAACTGGTCTGGTGAGTACGATGAGGACAACAAGAAGATTGAAGACGCACAAAGTCTTCGCGGCTTCCATACACTGGAATACCTGATTTTCAAGAATGGAAAAGCCCGTACTGTAAAGTAATGGACAAGAGACCTGTCAAAACCTGACAGGCACACACATACGCAAAAGCGGGGACAGGGAGACCTGTCTTCGCTATTGTACGCTAAAGAACAGAAGTTCAAAATATACCATATATGAAAACATTTATGAATCGTTTTTCCAAGATTTCATGCATACTCCTGGGGGTATGTTCACTAATGGCATGCGACGACAGCGACCAGCTGGACGTTGATGACATAGATATTCCCAACGGATATGCTCTCTCAGCTGGCACGGCGACAGTCTTTATGAGTTCGCCTTATTCCTACGACCAGCCAGCCAGTTGGGTTTCAGGCGTATATGACACCCGTTTCAATACCGGTGACCGTCTCTATGACAATGTCAAGACGAGTAATGAGAACGGTGTAGGTGGCGGATTAGGTCCGGTCTATGCAGGATATTCCTGTGGCAGCTGCCACCGAAATGCCGGAAGGACAGAACCTTCCTACTGGACCGCAATAAAGAACGGAAGCAAAGATGCCTCCGGCTCTTATGGTTTTACATCCATGCTGATTTATGTCTCAAAGAAAAATGGAAAATTCTATCAAGACTACGGTCGTGTCGTTCATGACCAAGCAATATACGGTGTAAAGCCAGAAGGCAAACTTAAAGTAGAAATAGACTCAACCACATATACCTTCCCTGACGGGGAGAAATACACATTATGCGTACCAAAATGGACTATAACCGAATGGTATGCCGACAGCATTCGTCCAGAAGACATGTTTTTAACCGTGCGTATTCCTTTACGCCATGTCGGAATGGGTCAGATGATGTCACTCGACCCTTACGAGATTGAAGCACTCGCCCGTAAGAGCAATTATCCGGAATGGGGCATCAGCGGCAGATGCAACTATATCGTAGAACGAGGAAAACGCCAGCTGGGACTCTCAGGAAATAAAGCACAGCACGCCGACCTTACTGTCGAGCTTGGCTTTTCAAGTGACATGGGTCTCACTAACAGCCGCTATCCAGAGGAGATCTGCGAAGGACAAGCACAGGTCAACCAAGGTAGTATGATGGGACTGTCATACGAACAGCTTGACTGCACAACCGAGGATATGGAAAATGTTGACCTTTATATGCAATGTCTGGCTGTACCAGCTCGCCGCAACGTTAACAACCCTGACGTACAAGCAGGCGAACAGCTCTTTTATAAAGCCGGATGTCATCTTTGCCATGTCACAACCCTTCACACTCGTCCAAGAGGCTCTGTCTTGTTAGCAGGAACAGCCTTGCCATGGCTTGGTAGCCAGACGGTTCATCCCTATTCAGACTTCCTGATCCACGATATGGGTTCAGAGATTATGGGTGTTGGACTCAACGACAACTATGTAAGTGGTCTGTGCATGGGAAATGAATGGCGCACTACTCCACTATGGGGTATAGGACTACAGGAAAAGGTAAACGGACACACTTATTTCCTTCATGACGGACGTGCCCGTAATTTCATTGAAGCTATAATGTGGCACGGAGGAGAAGCTTACGCCTCCCGACAGAAATTTGCAAGTTTCAATAAACAACAGCGCAATCAGCTTGTCAAGTTCCTGGAAAGCTTATAAAAGAACCCAGGGGTATTATTAAAGATAATAAAAACATAAAAATATGAAGATAATAAATTTACGTACTGCCGCCGTGTTATTGGCAGTTTGCTCCGTTTCATTCTCATGGGCGGACAACAGAGAAGAGGTTACAAAGCAAATACTTGAACCCACAGATTTACAATTCTCTAATGACATGAAAGAGACACTTCTGCCAGAAGATGAGAAAGCTATCAACCAAGATGAAAAGAAATACGACATGGAAAATGGCGTATTACCAATTGCCGATGACCGCGGTTTCACACTACAGTCACAGGACGGCAATTTCGTTTTCAAGCCATACCTCATGCTCCAAAGCAACCTTAGCTACCGTTATTATGATGACGTTGGCTTGGACAAAGCATATAACCAAGACAATATTGCCAACTCTGGTTTTGCCGTTCCATACGCGATAATAGGTTTCACTGGTAAAGCTTTTGGAAAGATAGACTATAACATCTGTATAAATGCAGCCGCATCAGGTGGGGCGATACTCCAACAAGCATGGATTGACTATGCTGTAAGTCCTGAGTTACGTTTCCGTGCCGGAAAGTTCAAGACGCCATTTACAAGTGCGTACTTGACAACTCTCGGTGAGACGCTTTTCCCATTCCTGCCTACATCATTAACGGCATCTGTGATACTACCCTACTCACTTAATGCTGTAACACCAAGTGTCGGAACAGGCTTCGACCTTGGCGTGGAGATGCATGGTGTTATAAATAAGAAGTTCGGATACGAGGTAGGTATCTTTAATGGCACCGGGGCAGCTGTAAACAGTGCAACAAAAGGACTAAGCGACGACAATCATCTTCCTTCATTACTCTATGCAGGACGTTTTACCTTTATGCCAAATGGTCCTATGCCGATGACACAAGGAAATGCAAAGATGCAGGACCTTGACAAGATGCTCATTGGCGTAAGTGCCAACTACAACAATGAAGCTGAGAGCGAGAGCACCAATGACTTCCGTGCAGGGGTTGAGTTCTCTTGGTTAAAAGGAAAATGGTCTTTTACTGCCGAAGGGTATTATATGCACATAGGGTTTACTGATCGCCAAAAGATAAGCGACAGCTATAATTTCTGGGGAGCATACGGACAAATCGGTTACTTCGTAGCACCGCAATGGCAGTTAGGTCTCCGATATGACTGGATGGATCGTAATGGCAGCACCAAAGACGGTTCTATAAATTCGCCAGCCGTAGTAGTAAACTATTTTGTTCCAAACACCAACATCAAGATTTCCGGTGCATACCAATATACTGGCAGATGGGGACATGACACACAGCTCGACCGCGATCTTGACGAACTGGGACTCTGTACTCATACTGCAATGATTATGATGCAATATGCGTTCTAATTTTACGTTATATTCTAGTATTGACATGATGAATAAATTTATCATTACCATATCGCTACTATCACTGATTGTTTTATCATCGTGCGATGATGGAAGAATCTATGAAAAAGAAGTGACTTTCAAAGAAGGAAAAGTCGTAAAGATGACCGGAACCTTAACTGGAATAGACAGTTGGGGAGAGGGTTATAATGTAGCATTAGCTGGTTTTGATGATACTGATAAATATGCCATCATTTCCAGAGTTATCCATACCACTGAGGAAGGTGGGAAGATAAATATTGACTTGTCTGGTATTGACGAAGAAGCTACTCACATAGAGCTGTGTATTCTCAACCGCTTGAGGCAACGTGTCGCAACCGTTAAGGAGATGCCACTTGAAGATACCAGAGATACCATAAGATTTGAGATCGGTGATGTCGACGTTAGCATGCTGAATATTATTCAACAGCAAGTTTTCAACAACAGCTGTACTGCATGCCATGGCGACAATGGCAGAGCTGCCTCTGGTCTTAATCTTACCGCAGGAAATAGTTATGGGGCAATGGTTAATGTGCCGTCAAAGAAAGTTGAAGGCCTCAATATCGTCACTCCTGGCGATAAAGAGAATAGTGTTTTACACCTGTTGTTAAACACAGAGTTGTCATCATCCTGGCGTCAGAACCATTCCGACATGCTTAACAAAGAAAGAACCTCCGCATTATTAACCCTCATTGATGATTGGATTGATAATGGAGCAAAACAATAAATTCACATAAATATAATGGGCAACATCAAACAACGAATTATCTTAAATAAGGCTTATGCTGATATATCTCTCTTCAACAATGGAAATGAGGTTAAGGAATTTCATATTATGATTCACGTAAGTGATCCTACCTTACCTTACGCTGAGCAGTTAGAGGCGATACTATCGGCATACAACCAGTTGCGAAGCAAAGAGCTAAAAGGAGCAACTGCTATTTTCAAACGTTATTTCCTAAGTGATGCGGCAAACCAGGCTGACGCTATTTATGCCACGTCAACAGAAGGAGCTGAATGTGCTTTATCCGTAATACAACAAGCCCCTCTTAATGGCACGAAGATTGCGATGTGGGCTTATCTCCAAACAAATGTTATTACACAACTAAAGGCAAGCGGACTATATGAGTCAAGGCACGGGAAATACCGCCATTTGTGGAATGGCAGTGCTCACAATCTCGCAGCAAACTCTGAATATCAGACACGCCTGCTTTTCAATGAATATATTATGCAGCTCACCGAGGAAGAGTGCAAACTCTCGGAGAACTGTATACGCACATGGTTCTTTGTCAACGACGTAGATCTCAACTATGGTGGAGTTGTAAGAGCTCGAAACCAGACTTTCTTTACACAGGGATTGACCCAACACACCCACTTTATAGCAAGTACAGGAATTGGAGGAAGGCAGGCAGACCCTAATGTTCTTTCACAAATGGATAACTATGCTATAGCAGGTATTCAACAAGAACAAATACACTTCCTTTATGCATCATCGCATCTTAACCGGACAAGCGACTACGGTGTAAGTTTTGAGCGTGGGACATATGTCGATTATGGTGACCGCAGACATGTTTTCATCTCTGGCACAGCAAGCATAAACAATAAGGGAGAGATCGTACACCCTGGAAATATCGTAAATCAGACCCACAGGATGTGGGAAAACGTAGAGACTCTTCTAAAAGAAGCTGAATGCAGTTATGACGATGTAGGCATGATGATTGTTTATCTTCGCGACACCGCTGATTATCACGTTGTTAGCAAGATGTATGAGGAAAGGTTCAATGGATTCCCATATGTTATCGTCCATGCACCGGTTTGCCGTCCGGGATGGCTCATTGAGATGGAGTGCATCGCATTGAAAGCAATTAACACATCATTTGCACCATATTAGAATTATAACCTCTGTTTAGAGAAAAGTCATGCAACTGATCAAGATACTTATTGCCATACTCTATGGAGGAATAATAGTACTCTTAGGGGTTGCGACATTCATCGAACAAGCCAATGGTACGGCATACGCTCACAAAGAGATTTACGGGACGCTATGGTTCTCTCTCTTATGGGCGGCTTTAGTACTATTGGCTACGATATATTATATAAAGGTGATGTTTCGGAATAAAGCAGGAGAAACGAAGAGTTCCCTGCCAAAGGGTAAGTCTCATTCCAGAATATCTGTTCATCTCTTGCATGCCTCTCTCTTATTGATTATGGTTGGTGCAGGTATAACTCATTTTACTGGTAAGGAAGGAGAGATACATCTGCGCAAAGGAGTGCCAACCAACACATATATAGAGAAAAAGACAAAGGAGCCTACCGATATGCCACTACAACTGACTCTCAGAGAATTCAGGGTAGAGTATAATCCTGGCACCAATGCCCCTACAGATTTTATAAGCGAGGTTCAATGCCACTACATCTCAACGGATAAAGACTCCCGTCCAAGGCGGGAGTCTGATAAAACATTGTCTAAAAGTCTGTCGCCACAGACGACAGACTCCCGTCCAAGGCGGGAGTCTGATAAAACATTGTCTAAAAGTCTGTCGCCTATAACGACAGACTTCAATGCAACCATATCAATGAATAAGATACTCAACACGAATGGTTACCGCTTTTATCAATCATCGTTTGACCCTGACAAGAACGGTACAATATTGAGTATAAACCATGACCCTATTGGTATTTTAACAACATACATCGGATACCTTCTGTTCGTAATTAGTATGATATTGATACTATTGTCACGAAAGGGGGAATTCCGTAGACTGATTAACCATCCCTCACTAAGGAAAACCATAGTTCTCCTATTGTTGATTACATGTTGCAATGAAGGTTTTGCAAATCGTACAATCCCTACGATCAATAGTGAGAAAGCAAATGCCATTGCCCGCCAACAAGTAATGTACAATGACAGGGTCGCGCCATTTAGCACTGTAGCTCACGACTTTATCCAAAAGATCTACGGTAAGAGTAACTATAAAGGACTTTCAGCAGAGCAAGTTATCATCGGTTGGATGAAACGCCCTGATGCCTGGAAAACTGAGAAGATGATCAAGATCAAAGACGATAATCTTAGAAGGTCGCTGGGTATAGATGGGAAATATGCAAGTATGGATGAGTTGTTTGACGCGAAAGGTAATTATCGCCTGCTTCAGATGCTGCAAAAAGGCGATGTGTCTAAAGGTGCGCGTGAACTTGACGAGAAAGTAGGTCTTATAATATTAGCTGTCAACGGAGAACTGACAACGCCAGTTCCAAAGGGAGTACAATTATTAAGCGACAGTCAAATAAATGTTGAGATTTTATATAACACTATACCTTTCAATAAGGTCTTATTCATGTATAATCTCACCTTAGGCTTTTTACTTTTCTTTTTATTTATTATAAAATCAGAATGGTATAAGAAAGGTATCTTTGTCAGTATAAGTCTCATGATACTGGCATTCATCATATTACTCGTTTCATACATAATGCGTTGGTACATTGCCGGACGCATCCCATTGGCAAATGGTTTTGAGACAATGCAATTTCTGGCTCTTGCAATTATGGCAATAACTATCTTCCTGTCACGGAGGTTTCCATTCATGGTATCATTTGGTTTCCTGCTGAGTGGATTTATTCTTCTTGTTGCGCATCTTGGACAAATGAGCCCGAAGATAACACCTCTGATGCCTGTATTAAACTCGCCTTTGCTCAGCTCACATGTGAGCTTGATTATGATGGCATACGCACTTCTGGCTTTGATAACGCTTAACGGATTATATGCTTTATTCTCCAAAGAATCAGAGACAATAGAGCAGCTGACGGTTTTGTCACGTCTGATGTTGTACCCGGCTATTTTCTTCCTTGGCACAGGTATTTTCTTAGGAGCGACCTGGGCAAATATCAGCTGGGGACGTTATTGGAGCTGGGACCCAAAGGAAGTCTGGGCACTAATCACATTTATGTTATATGCGGTCCCACTACACAACAAGAGTATTCCGCTATTACAGAAAGTTCGTTGGTTCCACCTTTATCTCGTATTGGCATTCCTTGCCGTACTGATGACCTACTTTGGCGTCAACTATTTCTTAGGAGGAATGCACTCATACGCATAAAACGTTTTCGGTAACCCAAACAAAACCAAAGCCAAGCTTGTTTGAGCTGTGGTGTTTACGACAGGAGGGTGGCTTTTGCCACCCTCCTGTCGTAAAGTCCTTTAACCTCCAAAGTTATCATACATGATACTCTCGGGATCTACACCTAAGCCGTCGAGCATCTGAACGACTGCATTCGACATAGGTCCGGGACCACACATATAGTACTCTATATCCTCTGGAGCCTCGTGATCTTTCAGATATGTGTTATACATCACCTGATGAACGAATCCTGGTGTGTAAGCGACACCTGCGGAGTCAGCTGCAGGATCTGGACGGTCAAGAGCGAGATGGAAATGGAAATTAGGATATTCTTTTTCCAAACCGAGGAAATCATCAAGATAGAACACTTCATTTAGAGCTCGCGCTCCATAGAAGTAGTGCATCTCGCGGTCTGTTGTATGCAATGTTTTCGTCATGTGCATAATCTGAGCACGCAAAGGAGCCATACCTGCTCCGCCACCTACCCATATCATCTCTTTCTTTGAGTCAAAATGAGGATGGAAATCACCGAATGGTCCACTCATCACAACCTTGTCGCCTGGCTTAAGGGTAAAGATATACGATGACGCAATACCTGGATTAACATCCATAAACCCACTACGGTCTGGCTTGAATGGAGGTGTCGCGATACGTACCGTAAGCATGAAGACATCGCCTTCTGCCGGATAGTTTGCCATAGAGTATGCGCGAATGGTTGGTTCCGGATTGACGCACTTCAGAGGGAACAGTCCGAACTTTTCCCAAGAAGGAAGATACTCATCACCAATAAGCGACTTGTCAATATCCTTGTCGTAATCTATTGAGAATGCCGGAATCTTTATCTGGGCGTAAGAACCTGGCAAGAAATCCATATGCTCACCTGGAGGCAGTTGTACCTTGAATTCCTTTATGAATGTAGCGACGTTCTTATTACTAATAACAGTACACTCGTACTCTTTTACGCCAAGAATACTTTCGTCCACATGAATCTTCATGTCACTCTTAACCTTACACTGGCATCCTAATCGCCAATTATTCTTTATTTCCTTACGGGTGAAATGAGGTTTCTCACTATCGAGAATCTCACCGCCACCTTCAAGCACCTGCACCTTACATTGACCACAGGAGGCTTTGCCGCCGCAAGCGCTTGGCAGGAATATCCCATTCTCGTTAAGAGTAGTCATAAGAGAAGACCCCTGTGGCACATTGATTGTCCGGTCGCCATTGATCTCTATATTTACATTTCCGCTTGGACTTAAGTATTTCTTAGCCACAAGCAACAATATAACCAACAGGAGTATTGTTACAAGGAAAACTCCAATGCTAATGCCTATAAATTGTCCCATATTTAATTAATCCTCCTATTATATTTTAAGACCACTAAAACACATCATAGCCATAGCCATGAGTCCTACAGTTATAAATGTAATTCCTAATCCCTGCAACGGCTTCGGGACATCGCTGTATTGCATCTTCTCGCGTATAGCACCCATCGCAACTATTGCGAGCGTCCAACCAATACCTGAACCTACGGCATAAGCAATGGCGTCAACAATGGAAGTAATAGCTTGCGAATTAGAAGGATCAAGCAATATTCGTTGCTGCATGAAAAGTGAGGCACCCATAATAGCACAATTCACTGCTATAAGCGGAAGGAAGATACCCAATGCCGCATAAAGAGAAGGACTATATTTCTCAACAGCCATCTCAACCAACTGGACAATGCCCGCAATCACCGCAATGAATAGTATAAAACTGAGATAACTCAAGTCCACTCCTTCGATAAGGCAGTCCGGACCTAAGACTTTCGTTTGAAGAAGATAGTCAACAGGAACGGTGACAAGCAACACGAAGGTTACCGCACATCCCAGTCCCAAAGATGTCTTAACGTTCTTCGACACCGCAAGGAAAGAACACATGCCAAGAAAGAAGGCAAATATCATGTTGTCCACAAAAATGGACCTGAAGAATAAACTAACTATATGCTCCATAATTATTTCTCCTTATAAAAATAGGCTCTGTGAACCCATATAACACAACCGACGAGAATAAGTGCCATAGCTGGCATTGTCATCATACCGTTATTTATATAACCTGCGTCATATACTCCCTGAGGGATAATCTGGAAACCTAAAAGTGAGCCACGTCCGAAAAACTCACGGAAGGCACCAACGATAACGAGAATCATCGCATAGCCAAGACCATTGCCTACTCCATCAAGAAACGAAGGCCAAGGCTTGTTCATCATTGCAAAAGCCTCCAAGCGTCCCATAAGGATACAATTGGTGATGATAAGACCAACATATACGGAAAGCTGTACGCTAACGTCGTATGCGAAAGCTTTCAACACCTGTGACACAATGGTTACGAGGGCAGCCACGACAACCAATTGCACTATAATACGAATGCGATTCGGTATAGTGTTACGGATGAGTGAGATAATTACATTCGAGAATGCCGTGATAATCGTTACGGCAAGTCCCATTACAATAGCGGGCTTCAGTTGTGACGTTACTGCAAGAGCAGAACATATACCAAGCACCTGACCAAGTATAGGATGGTCTACATTCAACGGATTTGTAAAGACCTCTCTATTTTGTTTACTGAATAGTGCCATAGATTATTTCTTTTTATTATCATTAATATATTCAGAAAGACCTTTGCGAAGCATGTTCGACACGCCATCACTCGTCAGGGTCGCACCGGTCACACAGTCAACCTCAGAAGCTGGATTCTCAACTTTCTTCACTACCTTGATGGCAATGTCACCGTTTTCACCAAAAATCTTCTTGCCTTGGAATTTCTCCTGCCAAGCCTGGGAGTCCTTAATCTCCGCTCCAAGACCTGCAGTCTCACCCTCATGGTTGAAGTAAACGCCAAAAATCGTATTCTCATCGTCATTGACAGAGACAAAAGCTGAGATACCACCCCACAGTCCCATGCCTTTCAGAGGGAAAACATACTTTTTCTGACCGTCCACCTCACATACGAAATAAGATTTCCCGTTACGGCTCTCCTCCGACTTAACGACCTCATTATACTTTGCCTCAGCCTCAGCGCCATCCAAGCCACGTATGTTGAGTGAGTAAAGTATCTGCTTCTTCTGGTCAAGTGCGACATTCGCATCTTGCTTAGACTTCAATGCCTGTGAGACGAAAGCGAGTAAGAATGCCACTATTACGACAAGTATTGCCGAATAGATAATCGTATATGTATTACTATTTGTTTTCATAATCATTCCTCCACCTTATTATTTATTAAGCTGTGCGCGCTTAGCACGTTTTGAGATATTACGTTGAACAACACAGTAGTCAATCAGAGGAGCAAACATATTCATCAAAAGAATGGCAAGCATCATACCCTCAGGATAACCTGGATTCATAACGCGGATAATGACTGCCATGGCACCAATAAGGAAACCGTAGAACCATTTTCCGCACTCCGTGCGGGCAGAGGTGACGGGATCGGTAGCCATGAAGACCGCACCGAAAGCGAAACCGCCCAAGACAAGATGCTCATACCAGTGTATCGGAGTCATGCCACCTGCCTCAAACAAGGCTGCCACTACCCCACCTCCAACGAAGACGCTAAGCATGGTCTTCCATGAGGCGATACCTGTCCACAATAATATAACAGCACCAATAGCGATGGCTATGACACTTGTCTCACCGATGGAACCTGGAATAAATCCAGTTATCATGTCACAAAGCGAGGCTTGTACTTCCTGTCCGGCACCTATCTGACCAAGAGGTGTCGCAGCTGTAAAGCCATCTGGCAAGGTATTACCAAGTCCAAAGATCTGATCGGTAGCCACCCACACGCCATCACCGCTCATCTTTTGCGGATAAGAGAAGAACAGGAATGCTCGTGTCACAAGAGCCACATTGAAGATGTTCATACCCGTTCCTCCAAAGATCTCCTTTGCGAAGATTACGGCAAAAGCCGTCGCAATAGCGAGAATCCATAGAGGACAGCCTACTGGTACAATCATTGGTATGAGCATACCACTTACAAGGAATCCTTCCTGAATCTCCTCACCTTTCCATTGCGCCCATGCGAACTCAATTCCAAGACCTACGATATAGCTTACCAATATCTTTGGAAGGACTGCGAGAAAACCATAGAAGAATATTTCAAAAAATGAGGCTGACGCCAACGTACCTGCTGCCATATAGTTCTGATAACCAATGTTATACATACCAAACAATAAAGCAGGTATTAAGGCTATCACGACAAAACTCATTATACGTTTAGAGTCAATAGCATCATGAATGCTCACACCACTCTTTGCTGTTGAGTTAGGCACGAAAAGGAATGTGTCCATACCATCAAATATACTTCTGAACGCATGGAGCTTACCACCTTCCTCAAAGTTCGGTTTAATCTTATCAAGATAGTTTCTGAGTGCTTTCATTATGCATTCTCCTTTCTGAGGATGTCAAGACCCTCTCTAACGATTTTCTGAAGTTCAAGTTTCGAAGAGTCAACGAACTCTGCCAGGGCAAAGTCCTCGGGAGCAACCTCGTAAATACCTAATTGCTCCTGCTTGTCAATGTCACCTGCGATAATTGCCTTAATGAGGTACTCACCATAGATGTCCATCGGCAGAACCTTATCATACTCTCCGCTCATAATCATCTTGCGCTCACCGCCTTTTACACGAGCATCAAGAACATACTCTTTCTTCTTACTCGAGAACCACGGATTCTGAAGCCATGAGAAATAGCTGCGGTTCACCGAGAATTGTTTCAGACGGGGAAGAATCCAACCAAGAAGCTCATTGGCATCGCTACCTTCTGGTATCACGGTAATCTCTGAGGTATGCGCGCCTAAGAATCCGTCCTTGGTGGTCTGACACCCGGTAAGCACATTACCATTGATGATGCGCACATCATGGGAGGCATCATAGCTGTTAGCAAGCAATGTTGACAATTCCTCACCAACGAGCATATCAACATAAGCCGGATAATTAATCTCACTGCCACAAAGCGCAACGGTACGACGCAAGTCCACCTTACCGGTATTCAGCAGTCGTCCGATAAAAAGCACTACCGTAGGGTCACCAATAGTCCATATCACCTCACCCTTGTTCACTGGATCCAGATGGTTCACTTGCACACCGACGTTACCTGCAGGACAAGGACCATCAAATATCGTAAGCTCTGCATACTTGTCAATGTCAAGCTTGCGGATCTCCGTCTGGAAGTCTGGCTGGATTCCCAGTCCCAGATAGGTCTTGGCAATCTTCGACAAAGCCTTTATACCTGTCACGAAATCCTGCTCCTGACCTTTCACCTCAAACTGGAAGTCGGCGGCAAGGGGTTTATCTCTCAGGGCAGATACAAAAATTGCCTTAGGCATAACCGATGGATTGGTCGATACGGCATAAGGCAACTGATTGATGTATCCAAAGATACCCGCCTCTAAAAGTGCATTAATAACTTGCTCACCTGTCAGGCTATCGGCATCACGCTTGCCATAGTCCACATACACTTGGTCTTTGTCTGCCTTAACCTTGACACAGAGCACCTTACGGCGTTCACCACGCACCACGGCGCTCACGACACCGCTCACTGGCGAGGCAAACCTCACATCGGGAAAATTCTTGTTGACAAACAGAGCTTCCCCAGCCTTGACATGTTCACCTTCTTTGACAATCACCTTTGGAGTAACTCCCACGAAATCATCTGGCACCAGTGCATACATACCATTCGATTTCAGTTGGATTTTCTCTTCCTTAGCCTTGCCACGAAGATTTATATCCAGGCCTTTGCGTAACCTAATCACATTTGCCATAAAATATTGATTTACTAAAATTTATTTCTCAAAAGAATGAATAGCGATGTTACGTTGTCTTTTACTACACAAAACAATGCTGCAAAATTAATAAAAATTATGCTTAAACGAAAATAATCACCTGATTATTTCGCTCTTTACAGTCTTTTTGTGTACTTTTGTAATCTTATTATTGATTAATACGGTTTCCCACCGGCAACGCTTTGAAGAGAATCAGATCTGTTATCAGCGTGACGATATGGACCATTATAGGTCTGTATTTGGGTCTTATAGTATTGCTACACATACCGGCAATACAGGCTGTTATTGGGTCAAGGGCGGCACACGTCATTGAGGAGAAGCTCAGCACGAAGGTGGAGATTGGAAAGGTGTACCTCGGATTGTTCAACCGTTTGATAATCGACGACGTATTAATCTTTGACCAGTCTGGAAAGAAAATGTTGCAAGCCTCCCGTCTGTCAGCAAAAGTAGACTTGATACCGCTTATCTCTGACGGGAAAATAAGGATTAGCTCAGCACAATTGTTCGGATTGAAAGCGATATTATACAAACCGACGGCTGACACCAAACCCAATTTCCAGTTTGCATTGGACTCCTTAGCGTCAAAAGACACTACCAGCCACACACCACTCGACCTTCAGATACAATCACTGGTGATTCGCAACGGAACAATATCCTACGACCAACTGGACGCGCCGCGCAGTGCCACGTTTAATCCGCGGCACCTAAGCTTTGACAATATCAGTACCCATCTGATGCTTCACACCCTGACCGACGACTCTTTGGCTTTGAACGTAAAAAAAATCTCTGCCAAGGAACAGTCAGGCATGGAGCTTAAGGCATTGAGCTTCGAGGTCAACGCAGGCAGAAAGGGTACCCAGGTCAACGATATATGGTTAGACCTCCCCGACTCCAGAATACGCATCAATAACATAACTGCTGCCTACCGTTTTAATAAGGACGGCACGCTTGACAGGAACTCATTAAGGTATCAGATACAAGTTGACCGCTCAGAGATCACACCCTCCGACTTGTCTTTCCTGAAGCAAGAGCTAAAGAACGCGACGGGAACAATTGCCATGCAGACAGAGCTTAGCGGAACGAGCAACTCCATCAATGTTAACTCAATACGTATCCACGACACTAACGGCAAGATTGGGTTGAAGGGAAGCGGACATCTACGCGATATCAACACCGTTCCGAAATGGAGCCTCAACTTCAGCGACATGAAGTTGAGCTCAGAGGGAATACAATTCCTGGCAAAGAACCTCAACGGCAAACGCGTAAATATCCCCGATGAGGTTACACGGCTGGGCAACATTTTCTTCAAAGGTAACGCCTATGGGCAAGGAAGGGTCGTTTCTGGAAGGGGTACGATACGTACAGATGCTGGTGAGGCTACATTTGACATCTCTCTTAACGACAGGTCTTTCAAAGGTGACATAAAGACTTCCGGAGTGGAGCTCGGGCATATCCTCGACAACAAGGCGCTTGGAAAAGTCATCGCCGACATTAAGCTGAAAGGCACCACCGCCACAGCATCTAAAGCAACCATTCCATTTGACGACATTGACGTAAGAGGAAAGGTCTCATGGTTTGATTATAACGGCTATTCATACAAGAATATTGACGTTGACGGAAAATACTCCGACAAGACCTTCAACGGCAATTTCTCCATCAATGACCCACACGGACAGGTTGACTTGAAGGGAATGGTAAGACTCGCACCTGTGTTGTCGACAAACATCATTGCCAAAGTAGACCATTTCAATCCAAGAGAACTGAAGGTTACAGATGCTTTGGGTGACCGCACCTTCAGCTTTGAGGCTAAAGCCAATTTCTCGGGAACAAATATCAGCGACGTAAACGGTACTCTCGACATTCAAAACCTCAACGTAAGTGGCAGTGACGGAACTTGGCACCTGAATGCGGCAAGCCTGGAATCTGGCTCACGCGGAAAGAAGAGGTTTACAAACGTTGCATGTGACTACCTTGACGCCTACATCGAAGGAAGCTATGACTACATGAGCATCCCACAAAGCTTCGCCAATCTCGTTGGTAGCAAGCTGCACGCCCTTCCGGGGCTGCCAAGGCACCAGTATGCCACAAACAACGACTTTAATATATCATTAAACATAAAAGACTCACAATGGCTGAGGACATTGCTGAAACTTCCAGTCGACATGCAGAGACCTGTATGGCTGGAAGGCACACTCAACGATCATGCGAGACAAGTAGACATGACGCTCGGCTTCCCTGATGTGACTTACGACAGCTACCACCTTACCGAGGGATTGCTGCGGTTGAACACCGTAGGCGACACTCTATGTCTGAACACAAGCCTTAACAAGGTCAGCGACAACGGAAAGCCTCTCGCACTGAAGCTCAACGCAAAGGCAATAAACGACAAACTGGCAACACTCCTTAACTTCATCTCAGATGGAGAAGAACAAATAAAAGGAAAGGTGGATGCGGAAACGGAGTTCTTCTTCAATGACAACGGACAGGCTGCCGCTCATACCATAATACACCCGTCGGTTATAAACTTCGGTGATGTAAAGCTCGACGTGCAACCATCCGACATCATCTATTCTAAGGACCGGCTCCTCATAGACCATTTTCAGGTTAACAACTCAAAGCAACACATCATTGTAAGTGGTGTCGCATCTAAGTCTCCAAACGACTCACTAAGCGTTGACTTGCATGACATTGATGTAGAATATGTTTTGAACCTTGTCGACTTCCATAGTGTTGAGTTCGGTGGGTACGCCTCCGGAAAGGCTGTCGTGAGAAATCTCTTCGACAACATACAGGCACAGGCGAGAATTGACGTAAGAGACTTCACGTTTGAGAAAGGAAGGATGGGAACCCTACACGCAAATGCCTCGTTCGAGAAGGAAGAGGGACAAATAAACATCCATGCCATTGCCGATGACACACCAGAGATACAAACCCTCATTGACGGGTATGTGTCACCAAAGAAAAACTATATCGACCTGGGCATTCAGGCAAAGGGTACAAGGCTTGAGTTTATGAAGAACTTCTGCGGCTCATTCATGGATAACATACAAGCAAATGCATACGGCGACTGCCGGGTTGTAGGAGACCTTAAAGAAATCAATCTCGTAGGTAAGGTTGTTGCCAATGGCAAGTTGGACATCACAACCCTGAACACAACCTACACATTGAGAAACGACACCGTCGTTGCCATTCCAGATGAGATTATATTCAAGAACGATACCGTTTACGACAAGAACAATAACATTGGAGTACTCAGCGGAGCACTACACCACAAGCATCTTACGAAGATGACATTCGACCTTAACGTTGACGCTTATAACTTACTCGCATACGACTTCCACGACTATGGCGACCAGATATTCTACGGATCGGTCTACGGAACCGGAAGCTGCTATATGAAAGGGAGACGGGGTGAGATCACCTTCGACGTGAACGCAAACTTAGAGAATGGTAGCTTCATTGAATATAATGCGGCAAAGCCTGAAGGCATCAGCGACGGCAACTTCATTCACTGGAACTCGCCTCGATTAGTCAACAGAGGAGTCACTCCTGACTCGGGAGCCATGCTTGCGTCTCAAGAAACGGATGACACGCAAGACAATGACATTCCAACGGAGATTCCTACAGACATAAGGATGAACTTCATCGTGAATACCACACCTGACTTCACGCTACGGCTGCTTATGGACGAGAACACCGGTGACAAGATCGCGCTCAACGGATCGGGAGTGATACGTGCCAACTACTTCAACAAGGGTGGATTCAACATGTATGGCAACTACCAGATTGACCATGGCATTTACAAACTTACGATTCAGAACATCATAAAGAAAGACTTCATATTCTTGCCTGGAGGATCAATAGTCTTCGGAGGAGACCCTTTCAACGCAGCACTGAACCTGAAAGGTCAGTACACCGTCAACGGAGTAAGCCTGTCTGACTTGCAAATGGGCAGGTCGTTCACATCAAACAATATTCGCGTCAACTGCCTTATGAATATTGGCGGAACGGCAGGAAAACCTAACGTGACGTTCGACATGGAGCTGCCTACTCTCAGCAGCGATGCCGCACAGATGGTACGATCGGTTATCAACTCTGAGGAGGATCTCAACCAACAAGTGCTATACCTGCTCGCCGTAGGACGGTTCTATCCGCAAGGCTCGAACAATGCGGCTCAAGAGGATGCGGCACAAAGGAACCAAACCTCACTCGCCATGCAAAGCATACTGAGTGGGACACTGAGCCAGCAGATAAGCAATGTGCTATCAAGCGTAGTAAAAAACAACGACTGGACGTTCGGAGCCAACATCTCCACAGGTGACGAGGGATGGAACAATGCCGCATACGAGGGTATGTTATCTGGACGATTGCTAAACAACCGCCTGCTCATCAACGGTGAGTTCGGCTACCGTGACAACGTAAACACGCAACAGTCGAACTTCATAGGTGACTTCGACGTGCAATATCTGCTACTACCCAACGGCAACATTGCGGTAAAGGTATACAACCAAACCAACGACCGGTATTTCACACGCAACTCACTTACCACACAAGGCATCGGTATCATCATGAAGAAAGACTTCACAAACCTAAAAGACCTCTTTGGAAAGAAACGCAAGACTTCAATAAAATCCTTGCAAAGCACTTCCACGTCTCACTGATTTGGCAAAGAGCGTATCCAAAAAATGCAATCTGCTAAAAACCAGTTTTAGAAAAATGTAAATTTGCGTCACGCGTCACACTTTAGTGCAAAGTTTAAAGGAGATCAAGTTTACTCGCTTCGCTCGCAAAGAAACCGTTTCTTCAGTACGCTTGCTTCAGCAAGAAATTTCACAAAAATGATTCAAAATTAACCTGAATGATATGTTTTTAAGAGAGAGAAGACTCCTGATATATAAAAGACTCCTATGAAATTTTGTTTTCATTTTGTTTAATTTCCAGCCGTAAGGCTGCCGTTACAACCCGCTCCTCGCGCGGTTGGATTTGCAATCCAACCGTATTGAGTATTAGCATTTGAAATGCTAAATACAGGAAACCTGTCACACTTGCGTCACAGCTAAAGTATTACCCGTAAATACTTGATAATCAAGGGGTATTTAATCTCAAAATGGCATATTTCGCTTAAAAATAGGCATTTCGGGTGCGTCTCACGTGCGTCACATCGCATTTTTGGGAACATTCTAGCCTGCCTGTTGGCAAACCTGTGACGCAAATGCGACACGACACCCATAAAAACGCCTCATCCCGTACCCCCTTTTTCCCTCATCCCACACTCGATGCGAGATCTCCATTAGCATTGATATTGACATCGCAGAGCTATCATATAGACTTGCTAAAGCATACATCTTCAATTACAATAGCTATGCTTTGAGAAAAAAGTTGTTACAACTTTTCAAATTCTTGTAACAACTTTCCGCCAGAAGCTTTGCTTTTACATAATCGCTCCGCCGTCTTTAACCTCTAAAACCTCATCCCGCACAACCCATTCCCACATCCCGCACTTGATGCGGGACCTCCTTTAAACTTTACCCCAAAGTGTGACGCGTGACGCAAAAATACGTTTTTTAAAAATTAGTTTTTAGCAAAGCAAAAGTATGCTATCATGGTTTCTGCTAAAAACAATATTTGTTTTTTACATTTCTGCTGTCACGCTATCACATTTGGGGGGTGCTGCAGCCGCGGAAACCTTCCCGTCGCTCAGTAGGATTTGCAATCCGACCACATTGAGTATAGGCGTTTGTAATGCTGAAAAAGCTTTATTACGGATTGAAAATCCTTCTATTCATAGTGGTTGGATTGCAAATCCAACCGAGCGGGTTGAATTTGTTGAATTTGTAAAGTCAGTCATTCAAAATCCTTCTCTTTTTCTTTGTGATTACGAAGAATATTTGTACCGTGTTTCTTTTGAAACACCACTTTTTATTTGCTCAAATTCCCACTCGAATCACCACCTCGGAAAGGAACGACGAGCAATGAATCAAATCTGGTTTGGAGTACGTACCAAGAGTGCGTCTTCTCCATACAGATTTGAGGTTTGTGGTGAACCTGAGTGGGATATGGCAGGAGCGCACTCTTTTCATATCCATGAGTTAGTGCAAACTTGTTGAAAAAAGGATTTAGTATTAACTAAGAATAAAGGCGTATAAAACAGTTAAATTTTCTCATGATTTGTTCCTTCTTGCTATCTATAGCAGGAACAAAAGCCATGTTTGCACAGAAAACTTATCTATACAAGCGTGTGATGATTGTCAAGAACGGAGCAAAGACGAACAAGAACGACGATGCTCATTACATAACCTTCACAGACAAGGGCTGTTATGAGTCCGATAAGGATGGCTTTACAACCAATAATGGCTTTATCAAATTTACCAAAAACGAAAACAATCTATCATACCTTTGGCGATATTCTCACGACTCTCTGTATGGAGAGTCTCATAACAGGGGTAGATGTATTCGTCTATCATATTAACCTTTTCCATTCGATCGTACACCTCCTTATAGCCAACACCTAATGTACGAGCAGTAGCTTCTACACAGGTAGCCACAAAAGTCATAATTACCTGTAGCTTTGATATTTCTATGAGATTTCCCATGACACGTCCATTTAAAGTAAGAAACAGGTTAAGCTATGCAAAGATAATAACTTTTTGGGATTATGGAAAATAATTTGATTTTTTTTCTTACCTTTGCGATGTCATTAATGATATTCTGCAGCTTTTAATTTACGGCACTGAAAGTAAGTGTGTAATTTCTGACAAGATAAAATTATGAGAAAGCTATTATTAATCATCATGACACTGTTGCTTCCGCAGATAGTATCAGCACAATCAGTTGAGGCTAAGGTAAAAAAGATTCGTGAGCAATACAGCTACGCTCAGGAGATTGCAAAGTGGAAGAACACTGACGAATGGATGGAACATGGTTGTCACACTCTCGAGTTCAAGTCACGGGCAAACTATGCTGGCGGAGGTGTGGTACTGACAAACACTGAGGTGTTCTTGGACATAAGTGACGATTATGAGAGAGCAGACTTTAACACAGCAAGGCCACTACTGACCCGGGAAACTTCAGAAAGGAGTAGCAAGGTATACCGTGAGATGCTGTTTGACCCCGACACAGGAGCCCTGCTGTTCTGCTATCAGCGTGGTTTAGACACCGATGGTAACACCATAGAGTGGCGTTTCTATTACGACAACGGCAAACTCATAAAGTCGGTACCTGCCCAAACTGGAGAATCGATGTACATGTCATCGGCTGAGTATATCTTAGGGGCAGCCGAGGCAATGAGACTAATGATATTAAACTTTAACAGCATATACTAAATCACTCAGAGAGATGAAAGATAGTATTATTATTGTAAGCGGTGGAATGGATTCCATCACGTTATTATATGACGAGCAGGCACGTATAGCCTTGGCTGTGTCATTCGACTATGGCAGTAATCACAACGCAAAGGAGATACCTTTTGCAAAGTTACATTGTGAGCGTCTTGGCATTCCACACATTGTGATACCATTGGAGTTCATGTCGAAGTATTTCAAAAGCTCACTCTTAGAAGGCGGCGAGGCTATCCCGGAAGGTCATTACAAAGACGAGAACATGAAGTCAACTGTGGTGCCTTTCCGCAACGGCATCATGCTGTCCATTGCCGTTGGCATAGCAGAGTCGAACGGATTGAAGTATGTAATGATGGCGAACCATGGCGGCGACCACACCATATATCCAGATTGTACCCCGGAGTTTGTTAACGCCTTTGACTCCGCCGCAGAAGCCGGAACGTATGTCAAGGTAAGGCTTCACACCCCATACACCAACATAACCAAGGAAGACATTGCCCGCCGCGGAAAGTCACTGGGCATAGACTATTCCGAGACATGGTCGTGCTACAAGGGCGGTGAGCGTCATTGTGGCAAATGCGGCACATGCGTGGAGCGCAAGGAGGCTTTGGAGAAAGCCGGTATTGAGGACCAGACAGAATATGAAGAGAATTGAGAATTGAAATCGGGAATTCTTTGTACGAATCATCTTTTTTTTGTACTTTTGCAAACAATTTAGAAATGCTAATATAAATATACATTATAAAGATATTCATATATGCTTACATTGAATCTTATAAAAGACGACACCGAGCGAGTGATCCGCGGATTGGAGAAGAAACACTTCGACGGTGCGAGAGAAGCCATAGAAAACGTATTGGCAGTAGACAAACGTCGTCGTGAAGCCCAGCAAAAGATGGATGCGACGAAAGCAGAGAGCAACCAGCTCTCAAAACAGATTGGCGGTCTGATGAAAGACGGAAAGCGCGAAGAGGCCGAACAAGTGAAAGCCCGCGTGAGCGAAATGAAACAGTCGGAGAAAGCTCTAAAGGAAGAGATGGAAAGTGCCGAGCGTGAGCTCACCACCCTTCTCTGCCAGATTCCTAACATACCATACGATGAGGTTCCTGAGGGAAAGACAGCCAATGACAACCACGTTGTGAAGAGCAACCTCTGTGAATGTAAGGAAGGAGACACCGTAGGAAACTGGAGTGTCGCACCAGAGAACGGTGAGGCGAAGCTGCCTCACTGGGAGCTTGCCAAGAAATACAACCTTATAGACTTCGACTTAGGAGTAAAGATTACCGGTGCGGGATTCCCTGTATATGTCGGTAAAGGTGCCCGCCTGCAGCGCGCCTTGATAAACTTCTTCCTTGACGAGGCACGCAAGAGCGGATATACTGAGCTGATGCCGCCTACGGTAGTGAACGCCGCCTCCGGTTACGGCACCGGTCAGCTGCCAGACAAAGAAGGTCAGATGTATCACTGCGAGGAAGATGACTTCTATCTTATCCCGACAGCCGAGGTTCCAGTTACGAATATCTACCGTGACGTCATCCTCGACGAGAAAGACCTTCCTATAAAGAACTGCGCTTACACTGAGTGTTTCCGTAGAGAGGCTGGAAGCTACGGCAAGGATGTACGCGGCTTGAACCGCCTGCATGAGTTCTCTAAGATAGAGATTGTACGTATCGACACCCCTGAGCACTCCAAAGAGAGTCACAAGGAGATGCTTGAGCACGTAGAAGGGCTGCTAAAGAAACTTGAGCTCCCCTATCGCATACTGCTCTTGTGCGGCGGTGACCAGAGTTTCACTTCAGCCATCTGCTATGACTTCGAGGTATATTCCGAAGCTCAGAAACGCTGGCTTGAGGTTTCGTCGGTAAGTAATTTCGACACATATCAGGCAAACCGTCTGAAGTGCCGCTACCGTCATGCCGAGGACAAGAAGATAGAGCTTTGCCACACCCTTAACGGCTCTGCCCTTGCCTTGCCCCGCATCGTTGCGGCTATCATAGAAAACAACCAGACACCTGACGGTATCCGCGTCCCTAAATGTCTCGTTCCATATTGCGGCTTCGAGATTCTTGACGACAAGGTTTTCTAATAAAAGAACTCACAAGGAATGGTTTTCAGAAAGGCTATTCTCATCCTGTTGATTACCACCCTTAATGGTTGGTGTGCCCATAGCTTCGCCCAAAGACATGAGATCTTAAGCGAAGGTATACAATCACTGCAGGTTATAGCCAACGGCAAGTGGCTGTCAAGCATGCCCGTAATGGATTTGTCCAACGGGTATGTTGACATCAGCTTTGATGACATGACCCATGAGTATCACCGTTACACTTACAAGCTGGAGCATTGCGAAGCCGACTGGCGACCATCGGAGGAACTGTTCGCAAGCGACTATTGTGACGGTTTCTCCAGTGGGAACACCATTGACGATGTGCAAGAGTCACTGCTCACAAACGTGCTCTACACACACTATAGCCTGCAAATACCAAACGAGAAGTGTCGCATCAAGATGAGCGGCAACTACAAGCTGACGGTATGTGATGAGGACAATGATGACACACCTGTGCTTACCGCATGCTTTATGGTGGTAGAACCACTGATGGGACTGGGCTTGTCTGTGACGACAAACACAGACATAGACATCAACAACTCACATCAGCAAGTGTCGATGGAGCTTGCCTACAGCACCATCAGTGTCACCAACCATCAGGAGCAGATAAAGACGGTTGTCCTGCAAAACGGACGATGGGACAATGCCTGCTGGAATCCAAGCCCCCAGTACATCATGCCGGACAGGTTACGCTGGGATCATAACAAAAACCTTATCTTTGACGCCGGGAACGAATACCGCAAGTTTGAGATTCTCAGTACAGACGTAGCATCCATGGGTATTGACAAGATAAGATGGGACGGTGAGGAATATCATGCATATCCATACCTCTCACAGCCACGCCCCAACTACATATATGACGAGGATGCCAACGGCGCCTTCCTCATAAGAAACTCCGACAATGTCGACTCAGACTTCACGAGCGACTACATGTCTGTGCATTTTCAGCTTCAGTGTCCTGAGAGACTTAAAGACGACGTATATGTAAACGGCAACTGGACCTGCGACCGTTTTCTTCCACAATATCGGTTGACATATAACGACGACACAAAGACATACGAGACCGTGGTGCGGCTGAAGCTCGGATACTATTCTTACCAATACGTGACCCTCGATGCTGAAGGCAAGGTACACATTTGTCCTACCGAAGGTAGCTTTTATCAGACCGAGAACAAATACCAGGCACTTGCTTACTACCGTGCGCCAGGCGGCAGGACAGACCTGCTCGTCGGCTATCAGGAGATATCAACAAGATAATATACTTTTGTAAGTATAACAGTTATGATTACACTATAAGGGTTGTTGGTTGAAACCACAAAAGAAAGAGGCTATACTATTTGAGTACAGCCTCTTTCTTTATTATGATGCTTTATAGCTTAGTTCTTAAAGAAATCCTTAACAGCCTCATTTGGAACCATGCGCTCATCAAAAACATAAGCACCGGTCTTTGGGCTCTTCACCATTTTAATAACTTTTGTATATGCGCGACCGTCCGTAGATCCTTCATGGAGGGTAGCAACCGCTTTCTTTGCCATTTCTCAAATGCTTTTTACGTTATTACTTAATCTCCTTATGAACGGTCATTCGCTTAAGGATTGGATTATATTTCTTCAACTCAAGACGCTCAGGAGTGTTCTTACGATTCTTAGTCGTTACATAACGGCTCGTTCCTGGCAGTCCACTATTCTTCATCTCAGTACACTCCAAGATGACCTGAACTCTATTGCCTTTTGCCTTTTTAGATGCCATAATGATTAATCTCCTATTACTTTAATGTCCTTCCAATCCACATGTCCCTTAGCAACAGCCTGCTTGAGCGCTGCGTCAAGACCAATTTTATTTATCAGACGTAAACCAGCTGCACTAATCTTAAGGCTAATCCAGCAGTCTTCTTCTACATAGTAGAACTTCTTCTTAAACAGGTTGACATCAAAGCGCCTCTTTGTACGGTGTTTTGAGTGAGACACATTGTTTCCTACCTGTGCCTTCTTTCCTGTAATTTGACAAATCTTAGACATTTCTATCTACTTTTTTGTATTCGTTAATTGATACCTATTCCAAACAGGGTGCAAAATTACTAAGATTTCCTTAAATAGCAAAACTTTTCCTCAAATAATCTTGTGTTTTAAGGATTTTTTTGTTTTAAATAATCAAGAAAGAGCTTTAACGCCTTATTTGTAGCGATATCCAGGTTCACATCACGCCCGAAATCCTCTGTAAGTTTCAGCGTTACTATGTCCTCCTTTGTGCCACATGCTATCCAAATGGTGCCGACCGGAATACCTGGCAGAGCACCTCCAGGTCCAGCCACTCCAGTGACAGCGATTGCATAAGTCACATTCAGGGCATCGATTGCTCCGACCACCATCTCCTTTGCCACTTCTTCCGAGAAAACAGTATGCTCTTCTATTGTACTTGCGCTCACGTGCAGCAGGTTGCGTTTTATCTCATCGGAATAACATATCACACTGCCTTTAAAATAGTTGGAGGCACCAGGTACGGCGATAATACCACCGGCTATACGTCCTCCTGTACAACTCTCTGCCGTTCCCACCGTCAGACCAGAGTCATACAGTTCGTTAGCTATTTCCTGGCTCATTACTTTATTTTCAAAATCCACGTCGTTATATATTTTAAGGGTTCATAAAATCATTTAAGTGTTTAGTGTCACTTTAGAATATGCCGGCAACTCCATTCCACAGAAGTCTCCATCCATATATTTGAAGTAACCCGTTATGGCTATCATTGCGGCATTGTCCGTAGTATAACTGAATTTTGGGATATACACAGTCCAGCCATATCTGCGGGCATAGTCATGGAATGCGTTACGCAGCCCTGTGTTTGCAGAGACTCCTCCAGCAACAGCCACATGCTTAATGCCTGTAATCTTTACCGCTTTCAGAAGTTTCTTCATCAGTATGTCTACAATGGTAAACTCCAGACTCGCCGCAAGGTCTTCTTTATGATGCTCCACGAAGTCAGGATCGTCCTTCACCCATTTCTGCAAGCTATAGAGGAAAGACGTCTTTAGCCCCGAGAAACTATAGTCGAGGTTTGGTATATGTGGCTCCGCGAACTGATAAGCATGGGGATTCCCCTGTCTTGCCAGTTTGTCGATTATCGGTCCGCCAGGGTATCCCAATCCCATTACCTTCGAACATTTGTCGATGGCCTCTCCTGCCGCATCATCGATAGTCTGTCCGATGATTTGCATGTCGTTATATGCGCTGACTTTCACGATTTGCGAGTTTCCGCCACTGACAAGCAGACAAAGGAACGGAAATGGCGGAGGAGTCTGCGTATTCTCGACATCCTTGATGAAATGTGCCATGATATGTCCTTGCAGGTGATTGACATCTATAAGCGGAATACCAAGAGAACGTGCGAAGCCTTTTGCAAAGCTCACACCAACCAGCAGCGATCCCATAAGACCGGGACCTCTTGTAAAAGCGACGGCAGACAACTGCTCCTTGGTCACACCTGCGCGTTTTATCGCCTGGTCAACCACTGGAACCACATTTTGCTGATGAGCCCTTGACGCCAGTTCGGGCACCACTCCACCATAGGCCTCATGAACAGCCTGCGACGCAGTGACGTTCGACAGCAGCACTCCATTTCTCAAGACTGCCGCTGAGGTATCGTCGCAACTACTCTCTATACCTAATATATATATATCCTCCATTGTCTTCCTAATAAGTAAGAATCTCTACGCCATGCTCAGTCATAACGAAAGTATGCTCCCATTGTGCGCTTGGCTTCTCATCATCAGATATGACCTCCCATCCGTATGGGTCATTCTCGTCGATAAACACTTTCCACGTTCCCATGTTCACCATAGGCTCTATGGTAAAGACCATACCCGGCACGAGTAACATTCCCTGTCCCTTGTGCCCGAAGTGAGTCACATCCGGTTCCTCATGGAAATGAAGTCCCACACCATGACCGCACAAGTCACGTACTATACCATAATGGTATTTCTTTGCGTGCTTTTCTATTGCATGTCCAATGTCTCCCACGAAACAATATGGCTTTGCCGCCTCAGCTCCTATTTCGAGACATTCCTTTGCCACACGAACAAGCTGTTCTTTCTCCGGGGTCGTTTTTCCAATAATGAACATACGCGACGCGTCGGCATAGTACCCGTCAAGAATCGTCGTGAAGTCAACATTGATGATATCACCCTCTTCCAAGATATCCTCTTCCTTAGGTATACCGTGGCACACTACCTCGTTGATGCTTGTACACACACTTTTTGGGAACCCCTCATATCCAAGGCATGCCGGAGTGGCGCCATGAGCCTCACAATATTTCATACATATCTCGTCTATCTCAAGGGTAGACATTCCCTCATGTATTTGCTTGGCAACCTCATCCAGGACTCCTGTATTCACGACACCAGCCTTCCGAATACCTTCAATCTGCTCCGGTGTCTTAATCAAATCACGCATGGGAACAAGCTTTCCCTTGTTCTCCCAATACATGATCTGCTTATCCATCTCAGTCAACGGCTGACCTGGAATGCTGCGCCATCTTCTTTTTTTCTTAAACATGCTTTATATAATCTTCTGTTTTTTACTCAACATAATCCACTTTGACGACAATAACTCTTATGCTCTGGTCTTTTTTCTTTGTCTTGACCTTAGCTATATGCCAGTCACCAGGGAAAAATATAATGAACCTGCCAGGCTTACTGTTGAAGAAGTCTGTCTTTTTGGCATCGTAATTGTAGCGCATCACATCTTTCTTCTCGTCATATTCGACCTTAACGGTGCTTGAGACATGGTCGAGCAAAGCAAAGCCCTCAGTACCTTTCACCACATACTGGAAGTCTATTTTCTTACGATGGCTCTCAGTATTACGTTTCTCCAAAGGCTGATTCTCACTATCCTCAACACTCGCCACCATTGTGGTACCCTCAATAGGATGCTTACCTTTAGGTATTGCAAGCAGGTCTGTCTCTGCCAGCCACTTAAACAAGGCATCCCACTGAGCTTTGTTCTTATGATACTGGTTATAAAACTCTTCCAGATTGACATGTTTGTCAGGCTTTGCCTCGGAAAAGCCATTGCGCCACTCACCCTCACAAACCCATTTCTTATAGTTTTGGGCATTTAACGACAAGGTACCTGCCAATATCAGCAGTATGGTAAGTAATTTTCTCATCTTATCTGTTTTTATTGTTGACATACCATGAATGAACGAAGAAATTGTAAAAGAGAAGGCTAATGACAGTCAATGCCAGACAACAATACAACATCGGTGTGCCGGTGTCTGCGCCCATTAAGCGACAACCAAAGAACATGCCTACAGCTATACCCGATTCCCATGCAAGGAAGAATGTGCTTTGCGACGTTCCTCTCTGGCAATGTCTGCTAAGCTTAATAAAGAAAAGCAAGAAACGGCTCCCTATGATGCCGGTGCCTAAACCTATGAAAGCCGGCGCCACATATTCCACTACTGGCAGAGTACTACCTGTCATCATCAGCAATGCCATACCAATAAGTATCAGTCCTGTTATTGCCTCACTTTTCAGGTCTGCGTCAGCAAACACGAATTTCTCCGCTATTACCGCAACAATAAAGCCAAGCAGCAGCATAACAAAAAACAAGACGGATAATGGCAATGTAAACAATAGTCCAATGATGGCTGTCACAAGAACCAAGTTGGCAAACAGCCATTTACCACTGGGCAGGAAGAAACGGTCGAGACTGACAGTTGTAACCCCCTCGTCAGGAGCCTTAAAAGGTATTCTGACAACTGACAATAGTACTAAAGCCGCTATGCCGCATCCTATTGAGTACCAGAAGTAATGCTGGTAATGCGACAGATTAAACAAATTAGTATAAAACAATATAGGACCAAGAGCCAATGCGAGCCTACTGAACCAGTTTGCCGCATAGTTTGCCTCAGTGCGCATAAACGACTCGCTGATATCAATAACAAGCGTACTCATCAATATCATCTGCGCCTGCCCGAAGAACGCTCCAAGCAGGAATGCCATTACGACGACTGTCCACTTAGGCAAAAAAACTAAAATCTGCCAATAGACAAGTATCAGGAGGACCAGCGAAACGCATGCCGCCATACACACATGTTTACGCTGATGTAACTGCACAAGCTTATTGACGAATGGTCCGAAAGCATACAAGCCAATACCATAGGCAAGAAAAGACACACTTGGCAATGACACATTCAAGATTGTCAACAACTGAATGTACACTGACATTGTCAATAACATACTGGCTATAGAAAGAAACCAGAAGTCTCGATGCCAAAGACGAATATGCGTAGGAGTATTCTGTGTATCCAAGGTTTAATAGCTTTCGTTTTCATTTGGGTAGCTACCGTCTTTCACTGCCCGTACATAATCACCGACACCATCGGTCATCACCTCTGCCACATTAGCAAAATGACGGAGGAACTTTGGCTTGAACCCTTGCGTCATTCCTAAGGCATCAGCATATACAAGAACCTGACCGTCGGTACCGTTACCCGCACCAATGCCTATAGTAGGACAAGATACCAGTTTGGTCACCTCTGCCGCCAAGGCGGCAGGTACTTTCTCAAGTACAATGGCGAAGCACCCTGCCTCATCAAGAGCCTTCGCGTCAGAGATGAGTTTCATCGCCTCAGCCTCTTCCTTTGCACGGAGTCCGAACCCTCCAAACTTATGTACACTCTGAGGGGTAAGACCAAGATGTCCACAGACTGGTATTCCCGCATCGATAAGTCCTTTTATCGTATCAAGGATCTCGACACCTCCCTCAAGCTTCAGACCATCCACCCCACTCTCTTTCATAATACGGCAGGCATTGCGGATTCCATCCTCACGAGAAGTCTGATAGCTGCCAAAAGGCATGTCGCATATCACCATGGCACGTTTCACGGCTCTGGCTACAGAATGTGCATGGTAAATCATCTGTTCTATAGTAATAGGAAGAGTTGTACTGTTTCCCGCCATCACATTCGACGCTGAGTCACCTATCAATATACTGTCTACACCTGCCGCGTCGATGATACCTGCCGTCGTGAAATCATATGCGGTGAGCATTGATATCTTCTCACCAGCCTTCTTCATGTCGAGAAACTTCTTTGAAGTAATCTTCTTTTGGTCTGTCGTTAAATATCCTGCCATTTTGTACCTTTTATATATGTTTTGACATTAATAAAGCTATGCTATAGTACATGTAAAGCATTGATATAGCACAAGCAAAGCAATGCTCTACTAAGAGTAAAGCTATGCTTTTTCGCGTGCAAAGGTAATCATTTCTTCTGACTTCACCAACAGACTGCCAATTTTATTCTTGCAAGCTCGCTCTTTATCTCAAGACGTGGATATATGAGTACCGCAATATAACGCAGAGTTTCTTTTTCTATCGCTTGTATTCAATTTCCCTCAAAACTTCCAGGTGATTAAAGAAGTGTCTTTTACCATTTACCACAATAGTGTCTTTTTGTTTTTTTACTGATACCATAAATCGTTCGGCCCATGTATCCCATGCCACCTGGTCCTTCTGGATATGGGCAGTCTATCGTCTTTTTCTTATAATCGAATTCTGGGTAGTCCGTCATACCAAATCCATCATCTTCTATACCAATAGAATATGGTGGATAGTCTAAAAGGAATGGTTCCCCTTCCACGATGCGATATACATCATATCCATCGTGAAATCTAACTGCCATTGAATGGTGAACAATCACGAGTTCTTCAATACCGTCGAAATCCAAATCTCTAAAGAAGAAAGGAGTGTACATAGGCATTAACCTATCTTTTTCTCTATACTCATGATAGTCGGCATCAATGTTTTTTTGTCTAAACTTCTTAAATAGTTTTGGATTCTCAAAGTCATAGTCAAATCGACCTTTACAGAATAATGTATCCCAAAACAAGAAGTGTGCAACGTAAAAGCCTTTCCACTTTTCTCAAAAGAAATATTTGCCTTCATGATTAAGACATCGGACTCCTCCGGCTTAACTATTACTTTCACCTGATAACCATTCACAGGCTGCCGATATACCACTGTAAAACTATCGTCCCAATTGATCTGATCAGTAGTCTCAATCGAGTCCGTTGCCACCGTATTTATTTCCTTTACAATACTCTCTGGATGACGATGACAACTTACCATCATTAAAAGTTATAATGCTATTACAGATACTATCTTCTTCATACATTTCATCCCTTTTAATTAGTTGTTGCTATACTTGCCCATTGCGTCAACATGGCCGAGGCAAGACGTTCTGCAAGCGATACCAACTCTGTGTCTGGAATCTCAACTCTTATTTTCTCTATTTCGTTTACCATAATTATATAACGTTTTTGTTCTTTGTTCTATTGTCTATTTGTCATAGACAGAATGAGATCCCATGACAATTAAATCGTTACAGTCTATATGTGTTTCCGTTTATACGCTATTCCTGCACCGAAATCTAAAGCCCATCGACTATTTGCAATGAATGGCGAGCTGAGCAACATCTCGGCAGGTGGAACTTGCTCTTCAATCTGTCTTTGCTGGCTATACCCAAGTCCCATTTTGAATTTTTTTAGCCACTCAAAGTTATCAAGCCCATCAAGTTGGCCTATTGTGTTTAATACCTCACGCAGAAGGGTACGCTCTTCGTGGCTCATCTCCTGATTGAAGATAGAGAAGGATGGGGTCTTGTAAGCCACACAATTCTTACCATTCCATTTGAAGTGCTTGATTGGAGCGCGGAAAGGTGCTTCTGTCAGATACACCAGATCCTTTTCGATACAACGACGGCCAATGGTCTTAAAACCGTCGTTATAGAGCATATCGTTCACACGTTCCGTCAGGTCATTGATATCATAATAATGGTGACGGTCTGATAGAAGTATGTCCAAATACTTATATCTTATGAGTGCATTTTTGTTTGTAGGCATATTCTCTAAGTCGATATGTAATAATCAGGCATTCTGTATGCAAATTTAATAAATTATTCTCGAAGCAACAAACATCTTGACATAAAAAGGAATGAGTTTCTTTTGTTCTGCACTCGATTTTTAGTAACTTTGGCAGGAAATACCGAACTTACTGCATCTTGGCATAAAAAAGAAATGGATTTTCTTTGTTTTGCTCTCGACTTTTCGTAACTTTGCAAACTATGCGTTTCAAACTAAATTCTACATACAAGCCAACTGGCGACCAGCCAGAAGCAATCAGGCAACTGACAGAGGGGTTACAACGTGGAGACCACTCACAGGTATTGCTGGGAGTTACCGGGTCCGGCAAGACCTTTACCGTTGCCAACGTTATTGCTAACGTAAACCGTCCGACTCTTATTCTCAGCCATAACAAGACACTTGCCGCACAGCTCTACGAGGAAATGAAAGGTTTCTTTCCAGATAATGCCGTAGAATACTACGTGTCTTACTATGACTACTACCAGCCAGAGGCATATATGCCGGCTACCGATACATATATAGAGAAAGATCTTGCCATAAATGATGAGATAGACCGTTTGCGGCTCAGTGCCGTATCCTCGCTACTCTCTGGCAGGCGCGACGTCGTAGTAGTGTCCTCCGTATCATGTATCTATGGTATGGGAGGACCTGCGAGCATGAGCTCCAATGTCATAAAGCTGAAAAGAGGACAGTCTACCGACCGCAACGTTTTCCTAAGAAAACTTGTAGACGCCCTTTATGTACGTAATGACATTGACTTGCAACGCGGCTCCTTCCGCGTAAAGGGTGATACTGTAGACATTGCCATGCCATACAGTGAGAACATATTGCGGGTGACATGGTGGGACGACGAGATTGACAGTATTGAGGAAGTGGATTCTATAACCTTTCACAGGATAGGCAGCTTTGAGGAATACGAGATATACCCTGCCAATCTTTTCGTCACCACAAAGGAACAGACAGAACGGGCTATCCATGACATACAGGATGACCTGAGATTGCAAATTGATTACTTTAACGAGATAGGCGATTACATTAAGGCTCAACGCATTAAGGAGCGGGTTGAATATGATATGGAAATGATAAAAGAGCTCGGGCACTGCTCTGGCATAGAGAACTATTCACGATACTTTGATGGAAGGCAAGCAGGAGAACGACCTTATTGTCTCTTTGATTTCTTCCCGAAAGACTATCTGTTAATTATAGATGAGAGCCATGTCAGTGTACCGCAGATAAATGCCATGTATGGAGGCGACAGGGCACGTAAGACCAATCTGGTAGAATACGGCTTCCGCCTTCCCGCCGCTTTCGACAACCGTCCGCTGCGCTTCGAGGAGTTCCAGTCACTTGTCAATCAGGTTATATACGTCTCTGCCACTCCTGCCGATTTTGAGCTTGCGGAAGCCGAGGGGGTGGTAGTTGATCAGGTTATACGTCCGACTGGATTGCTTGACCCTGTCATAGAAGTCCGACCGACACTTAATCAAATAGACGACCTGATGGAGGAAATCATAAAACGTTGCGAACGTAATGAGCGCATCTTAGTCACCACCCTTACCAAGAGGATGGCTGAGGAGCTTACTGAATACCTGCTCAACCATGATGTGAAAGCCAATTACATTCACAGTGACGTGGCGACACTCGACAGAGTGAAGATTATGAGTGACCTGAGGGCCGGCGAGTTCGATGTTCTCGTTGGCGTAAACCTCCTTCGCGAGGGATTAGACCTTCCAGAAGTATCCCTTGTAGCTATCCTTGATGCTGACAAAGAAGGTTTTCTGCGAAGCCATAGAAGTCTGACACAGACTGCCGGCCGTGCCGCCCGTAACGTCAACGGCACCGTTATAATGTATGCTGACAGTATTACTGAAAGTATGCAGAAGACTATTGACGAGACCTGCCGCCGTCGTACTAAACAATTGAGATACAACGAAGAGCACGGCATCACACCACAACAGATAGTGAAGTCTGTAAACGGGGCTCTTTCCGCTGGAAGAAATGGCAGAGCCGATGAACGTGAGCTTAGCCGCTCCATAACAGTGCCACGTCCAACGACAGAAATCACAGGCGCATTTGCCGCCGATCCTATAGTAAGACGGATGACTCGTGAGCAACTCGAGAAGAGCATTGCCGACACAGCCGAGCTAATGAGGCAGGCTGCCAAGTCTCTTGACTTCCTTCAAGCTGCACAATACAGGGACGAGATGTTGCGTCTGCAAAAGGAATTGGAGCTGAAAGAAGGTTAAATAATCCTTAATCCTCAGATAATCGGTCATAATTTCGTAATTTTGCCAGTTGAATATACAAAAGGATTTACAATTACAACATTATAATGGAATACTATATTAAATTATCCGCCATATTATTAATGCTGTGCCTCCCAGTCTTATCCATGGCACAGACGGATGAAACAGACCATAACGCAAGGGTTGCGGCATTGCAAGCCGAAGCTGCAGAGAAAGCTAAAGCCGCACAAGAAGCGGCAAAGGCAGCACAGGAGGCGGCATTAGCGGCTCAACAGGCAGCAGAAGCTGCAGCTGCCGAGGCTAAGAAGCTTGAGGAGAAACAGGCTGAAGCAACTACTGTCCAACAAGAGAAGAAGACTGGCACTGGTTGGGTTGTCCCGACACAGGAAATCAATACAACCGCATCAAAGAAAGAGAAAGATGCCGAGGAATTAAATAAAGACGCAAAGTACCTGTCTGAAGATGCCGTCACAATGATTGACGACCATGTAGGTTGGGAATACAACCTTAATCTTCCGGGGAAGAGCGCAAAAGAAATCTATGACGCAATGCTGGAGTTCCTTACTGCCATGACAAAAGAAAGCAACCAGTTGGAGCGTAGCCGTGTGGCTTTGATTAATGAACAGCAGCACGATATCGTCGCCACTATGCAGGAATGGCTTGTATTCTCATCCTCATTCCTCTCACTCGACCGCGCGAAACTCAACTATGCCTTACATGTGACGTGTGCAGACGAGAACCTGCATGTAACAATCAGCCATATATCCTATAACTACGAGGACCAGCGCGAGACTCATGTATACAAGGCTGAGGAATGGATTACCGACAAATATACTGTCAACAAGAAACGTACACGCCTCTACCCTATCACTGGAAAGTTCAGACGTAAGACTATCGACAGAAAAGACGAGATATTTAAGAATATTGAAACCGCAATGAAGCAATAGATATGCGACAAGAAGAAACAGAACAAAACAACATAAGAAGACATCGCAGGCAAAAGTCAGATGACCAGTTTATCTATTTGAGACAATGGCTTAACATCATATTCATGATTGGTGCCGTTGTGGGAATGGCTTTATATTTCTTTGCCGACAAGACCGTAGGTACCATCATTATTCTCTGTGCTATGGTTTTCAAGATTGTAGAATGCTCTCTCAGATTCTTTCATTAAAAACAAAGTAATGCTTAACATAAGAATAAGAAGGACTATTTTTCAATTTGGACTGACACTGTTGCTTCTCATAGCACTACAAGCTACAGCAGAAGCTCAGGGCTACAACCAAATAAACAGCGATGGGACTATGACCTCTCCTGGCAATCAAAACAGGTCCGACAGCATAAAAAGCGACGGCAAGGTGATCCCAAGAGGATTCAAGGTATGGACAATAGACGAGCGGTTTGGCGACCGTACGCAAGAAGAGCCAGACACCTTGCAGCACATGTTCATGAACACTATTTTCACAACTGGTTTGCGTGGCGAATACAACACACTTGGAAACCTTGGTTCACCACGCATCAACCGTATATTTGTTGACCGGACAGAAGCAAACCATTTTATATTCGCGACACCATACGATTTCTTTTTAAAACCAATCGGGGAGTTTAAGTTCACTAACACCCTATCACCGATAACGAATGTCACCTATGCCTCTGCGGGAGACAAGCAGACGGGTGAGGATATTCTCAAGGCACTCTTTGCCGTCAATATAGGCAAGCGAGTAGGTTTGGGATTCAATTTCGACTACCTCTACGGACGCGGATATTATTCCAACCAAAGCACCTCACACTTCAACTACTCAATGTATGGCTCATATATAGGTGACCGCTATCAGGCTCATCTTCACATGTCAACGAAACATCAGAAGGTGGCGGAAAACGGAGGTATAACAAATGACTCATACGTCACACACCCTGAGAACACAGGACAAGACTATGCCGAGAATGAGATTCCTACTGTATTATCAGAGAATTGGAACCGTAATGACAATCAGCATATATTCTTCAATCATCGTTATAGCATAGGATTCAGTAAGAAGGTACCCATGACCAAAGACGAGATTGAGGCTAAAAAGTTCGCGCTAAAGGCTGAACAGGAGCATAAGGCTGAAGAAGCCAAGAAGAAGGCGATGAGAGAAGCCGCGAGAAACGGTGAGGACTTTGATGAGGAGGAATACGAGGCGCAACTGAAAGAATCCCAGAAATTCAAGGGACGCCCTGACGATGCTGCCATTGCCGGCAATGCCCCGGCAGAGAAGAGTCAGAACAAAAGTGAGCGCATAGAGGTAACAAGTAAGGAGATGGCTGACAGCCTTATCGCCGCAGAGAAGAACGCTCCTGTCGACACCACATGGTATAAAGACGAATATGTTCCTGTGACAAGCTTCATACATACAGCCACATTTGACAATTACCGCCGTATCTACCAAGCATATCAAGTACCAACAAACTATTACCTCAATGACTATTCTGCAGGAGCGACACTCGGAGGTGACTCTATTTATGACAAGACAAAGCACTGGCAGTTCAAGAACACTGTAGGTATAGCTCTGCTCGAAGGGTTTAACAAATGGGCAAAAGCCGGAATCAAGGCTTTTGCAAGCTACGACATCCGCCACTTCAATTTAATTGACAGTGTGGGCAACCTGTCACCGACTAATGAGCACGCCTTGAACATCGGTGGTCAGATAAGCAAACGGGAAGGATCGTTCCTACATTATAATGTCACTGGTGAGATTGGTATGGTTGGAGATGATTCCGGCGATATATACATAGATGCCGACGCGGATGTGAATTTCAAGTTTCTTAAAGACACTCTGCAGGTTGCCGCCAAAGGATTCCTATACAGGACGACACCTTCCTTCTATTACTATCACTACCATTCCAGACATGCATGGTGGGATCATGAGGATTTGGAGAAAACAACAAATTTAAGAATAGAGGGACTGCTTACATATCCAAAGACACGCACCACACTGCGCGTGGCGATGGATGAGTTAAAGAACTATACGTATCTCGGACATGCTTATGACCTTGTTGAGAATGAAGGTGACTATCTTAGGGAGAACAATGTCATATCTGTGAGACAAGCGAGCGAAGCGATAAGCATACTTACCTTGCAGCTAAAGCAGGATTTCAAGCTGGGACCGCTCAATCTTGAGAATGAGATTACCTATCAGCATTCAAGCAATGAGAACATCATTAGCGTTCCCGCACTAAATCTCTACAGTAACCTGTATTTCAATTTTAAGATTGCAAAGGTGCTTCAGTGTCACGTCGGAGCTGACGTAAGGTACTTCACCAACTACTATGCGCCTGATTATAGCCCGCTAATGGGACAGTTCACGGTACAGGAAACAGAGAACAGTCTTGTCAAAGTCGGAAACTACCCAATAGTAAACGCCTATGCCAACTTCAAACTGAAACAGGCACGGTTCTTTGTAATGATGAGTCATGTGAACTACGGTAGCCGTGGACAGTATTTCTTCACCCCACACTATCCGCTTAACACTCGTATATTCCGATTTGGAGTAAGTTGGACTTTTTTTAACTGATGACTGCCTATTGTTTAAATCAAATCAGCACATCAAGTATCACACCTGCACAGAAGAGCAATCCGTAGATGAACATGTTGCGGGCATTCTCGCCCAATATCAAGTTGAGGGCTTTTCCATGTTTGATGCGTTTCATCTTGCGGTAAGTATGAGCATGCATGCTAAGATATATAGTGGGAAGAAAGAACGTGAAATAATCACCTTTGAAAAAGAAGGTAAGCCCCATGTGAAACGCAAACAGTCCCAACGAGAAATATAATATCTCTGTGGCATGCGCACCTATCAAGACAACAAGTGTGCGCTTTCCGACCCTTTTGTCATTGTCACGGTCGCGATAGTTGTTGACGACAAGCAAGGTATCAATAACCATGCCGCAAGCCAGTGATGACAAGAAGACTTCTTTTGTCACTGTTCCCGTCTGAAGATAGAAAGTGACACATACTGGCACTATACCAAAAAACACAAGTACCAATATGTCACCTAACCCTATATATGACATTAATAGAGTATAAAGGAAACAGAACAACACACACGACACGCCAACCCAAAGCATGTTCAGACCACCATAACAAACTAACGGTAATCCTACGACAATAGCCGACAAGGTTGTAACAGCTATAGCCCACACCATCGCTTTAGCTGTCACCCACCCCTGAGCACAAGCGCGACGTGGTCCCAACCTAAGCTCGTCATCAGAACCCTTCCGCCAGTCGAAATAGTCATTGATGAAATTGGCGTCAATCTGCATTATGAAGGCAAACAACACACACAATACCGCCGGGATAATGTTCATGCTGTCTCTGCCATACGATTCTATAGCGCCTGTGTCAGCTTGATGAAAATATGACCATGCCAGCGACAACCCCATCATCACCGGTACTGCCGCACCAGTGAGCGTCTTCGGCCTTGCCGCCAAGATCCATGCCTTCAGACTATTACACTTTATTTCCATATCTCTTTCTAAATTGATTTCAGCCGACAAAGATACGGTTATTTTTGCTTACCTCATCACTTTTTCCGCAAAAGATTTGCTCATTGCACTTCATTTGATTAACTTTGCAGAAAACAAAAAGATGAAAACCATGAAGACAACAGCAGATAAAGTATTCCAAATATTCAAGCAATTGAACAATATACCACGCCCGTCACATCATGAGGAACGGGTAGCTGATTTCCTATGTGACTATGCCAGAGAGCTAAACCTTGAATATGAGCGTGACTCACATAACTGCGTAGTAATACGAAAACCTGCGACGCCAGGTCATGAGAAGGCTGAACCTATAGTGTTGCTTAACCATATGGACATGGTATGTGTTGGAATGAAGGACCCTTTGAAAACTCCTATCGAGGCGTATGAGGAGAATGGATGGTTGAAAGCCCGTGGCACATCATTGGGAGCAGATAACGGTATTGGTCTGTCCATGGCTTTGGCTATTCTCGCCGACGACACTATAGTACATGGTCCATTGGAAGTAATGACAACCACTAATGAGGAAGATGGTATGTCGGGAGCTGCTAACCTCTCAGAAAACTTTATACGTGGAAGGAAAGTTATCAACCTCGACTCAGAAGATTATGACACTATCACCACTGGCGCGGCAGGAGCATGCCTGCAATATCACCGTATACCTGTAAAATGGATATCGGCACCAGGAGGAAAGCGACGCTGGTATCGTATAACCATCTCTGGAGGCAAAGGTGGACATTCCGGTGTTGACATCAACAAAGGACGAGCCAGCGCGACAATCCTCACATGGGCTGTCTTAGCAGCGATATACAATGAGTACGACTTTGATGTTGCTTCCCTGCGCGTAGGCGAAGCCAATGCCAGCATCGCCGCGTCAGCAGACTTTGTCATTGGCATTCCTTCTGGAGAAGCGTCTGAGTTCGTAAAATCTCAGGAAGAAAGCCTCAACGAGTGGATTATGCAGGAATACGGTGAGAACGATCCCGATATACATTGTCACATAGAGAAAGTTGAGAAACCGGAGAAAGTCATTGACAACAAGGCTTTTGACGCATTGATGCGTGCCTTGGAACAAATCCCGCAAGGTGTGGTAAAGATGAGTGACAGTATGGCTGACACAGTAGAGACCTCAAATAATGTCGGACGTATCACCATTGAGGAAGACAATATCTGCATATCAACCCACACCCGTAGTTTCATAGATAAAGATATGGACAATCTGGCAAAAGACATAAGAAAAGTGTTTGAAGCCGCTGGTGCAAAGACAGAACTGATTATGTCGGCTCCTGCATGGCAGGAGAACCAAGACTCCGACTTTATCAACCTTACCTCCGACACGTTCCAAGATGTTCTCGGATGGCGTCCCCGTAAGGTCGCAATGCACTTTGTCCTTGAGGCTGGCTACTTTGTAATGAAATATCCGGGCATAGAAATCGCAAGTATCGGTCCGCGTATCGTAGAGCCACACTCTACCCTTGAGCGTGTGGAGATAAAGACCATTCATGACATCTGGAAAGTAACTCTGTCACTTCTTGAACGACTCGCATAAATAATAATATACATATTTATAGAATGCATATAGACGCAAGCGTAAGCCTTGACCTGATGGAGTTTATCGAGACACAGATACTCCCAAGGTACAATGAATTTGACAAAGCTCATAACCTTTCACACGCCAACAGCGTAATAAAACGCTCCATCGTCCTCGGAAAGAGATTGGGTGCCAACATGAACATGGTATATGCGATTGCCGCATACCATGACCTTGGTCTGGAGGGACACAGGGCTATACACCATATTACAAGTGGGAAGATTCTTCAAGCTGATGCCAGATTGAAGAAGTGGTTTACGCCTGAACAGATAAAGATTATGAAGGAGGCTGTTGAGGATCACCGCGCGTCAGCCAGCCATGCGCCTCGCAGTATTTACGGAAAGATTGTTGCGGAGGCAGACCGTGACCTTAACCCGGAAACTGTTTTCCGCCGCACCATACAATTTGGACTGAGCCACTATCCTGAGAAAAGCATGGAAGAACACTGGGAACGGTTCATGGAACACATGGAGAACAAATACTCCAGCCATGGCTATATAAGGCTATGGATTCCTAACTCACCGAACGCAAATGACTTAAATAAGATACGTGAGTTGATTGCCACACCGAAAAAGCTTAAGCCTATTTTCACACAACTATACCAAGAGGAAAATAGCGTCGGAAAATAAATCAAGAAGTCACAAACAACAAATCTGCTATAGCGGCAGAAGTCCTAACTTATATAGGATGTACCCTAAGATAGCCAACATTATGACTGTTGTGACTATACGAAAGATACATCCTGTGATTTTCTTAATCAGGATGATACCAATGACAAGGGCTGCCAATAGACCAATGTAATACTCAAACTCCATTTCCTGAATTATCTTATCATTTAAACAACTTACGGAATGAGGCTGGAAGAGGACTCTCAAACTCCATGCGCTCATGTGTTACAGGATGTGTGAAACAAAGCAGATAGGCATGGAGGCACAAACGATGGAGAGGATCATCACCATTGCCATACTTTACATCACCACAAACGGGATGACCTATGTCTGACGAATGTACGCGAATCTGGTTCTTACGTCCTGTCTCCAACCGAAACTCTACCAATGAATGCTCTGTGGTACGGGCAAGGGTACTGAAATGTGTCACAGCATACTTGCCCCCATTGTCCACTGGAGACGAATATGTTATGAATGCCTTATTGTCCTTAAGCCAACTGGCAATGGTTCCCTCATCTTTCTCCATCTCACCGCTGACGACAGCGATATACCGGCGGTCATACACCAACTCATGCCATTCATGCTCCAGTATCTGTTCGGTCTGCATGTCCTTAGCGTAAATCAGCAGCCCGGAGGTGTCACGGTCAAGCCGATGTACGACATGAGCATGGCACTTTTTACGGGTTTTATGGAAATAGTCATCCAAGACTGCCTTAACATTCAATGATTTGTGCCCGGCAGCCATAGAGAGTATACCTATGTTCTTCTCTATTACCACCAGATACTGATCCTCGTAGATAAGCTTCACATAGCGGCTCTTAAGCTGATCATTCTTCTTCGATTTGCTTACAGATACTTTCATCCCAGGGGTAAGCATGAAGTCGAACTGCGTTACAGTCTTCCCATTTACCTTTATACCTCTTCCCTGTAAAGTAGCCTTCGTCTTCGACTTGCTCTGCTTAAGGTTGGCAAGCAGCCACTCCAACAAAGGTGACTGTTCTCTCACTACATAGTGGACGTATTTGTCTGCCTGACTATCACGAGTTATCATAACCATTATCTTTTACGGTGCAAAGGTACATAAAATAATTGAGATAAGATATTAATTGAGAAAAAATGTCTGACATAGAAAAAGGTCATCAGAATCAAGACGACATCTGATGACCTTTTAAATGTTATGACACAGAGATTATTCTTTCTCCGCCTTCTTCTTTGTCGCAGCTTTCTTGGCAGCCGGTTTCTTTGCAACCTTCGCACCGCCTTCAAGCTTAGCGCGAAGCTTGTCACTCTCAGCTTCCATCTTCTCAATCTTCGTCTGCAAACGGAGAATCTCCTTCTCCTTCATCTCTATCTCGTCACCCTGGTTACGGATAGTTGTAAGCAGTGAATCCAGCTCCTCATTGTCAATCTCTTCTGGATAAAGACGATTCACACGGCTCATGAAGTCACCAAGAATATTCATATAGTTGGTGAAGGCATCAAATGGACTGGTATAGATTCCACGGTCGAGACCTACATTGCTTGGCTTCGTCGTCATAAAACGGAAGTTATTACTTGCCTGCAGATAGTCCCAATCCTGATTGATACGTGGATCATCGGCGATACGCACACGGTCAGCTATTGAATAAAGCTTATTGAACGCCTCGCGCTGCATAGGATTGCCAAGCCAGCAGCTCACATCACGCTCCTCATCAACCCAGCTTAACGTATCAGGAACATTGAGAGCATCGACACTCTTCATCTTCATGCAAATCTCTGTTGGTGTAGAGAAGGTGATACCTTTTGCCTTTGCACATGCTGGAATGGCACGGAGGAAGTCCAGAATATTACTTGACAGCGGCTGTGCTATACCAAGTGCTGAGAGCTCCATAAAGATATTGATAATCTGACTTTCCTCTGGCAGATTTGCAATCTCGTTGACATACGTATCTGCAAATAGCGGATAGCCTTCCCAATCGCTATTGTTGAAGCGCAGGGAAATGTCATCGCTCAGCTTCACGTCACGCAACAGAAGTTTCAACTGAGGAGCGAGGGCACAGTGATAGACATAATGTGGAGACTTCCATCCAAGTACGTGCTTAGCACCCTCGGTGAGCATACCTTTGAAGCCCATCTGCGCAGCCTGAAGACCGATATCATCACTATATATCAGTGATGAGTTGCGGAGAACTGTCGGCTCTTTGCCAAAATACTCCTTCATCTTCTGGCACTGTTTCTTCACATCCGCAGCGAAGCTTTCTTCATTCACCAGTGAAGACAATCCATGAGAATATGGCTCTGCAAGGAATTCCACACACCCTGTGTCATTGAGCTCCTGCAATTTCTCAAGCACCTGCGGAGCATGCATCTCCAGCTGCTCAATACCAACACCTGACAAAGAGAATGCGACCTTGAAGTATTTGCCATTCTCCTTAATCATTTCATGGAGCGTGTTGAGTGCCGGCATATAAGACCGCTCGGCAATGTCACTGATGCTACGCTCATTCTCATAGTCATCATAATAATAATGGTCGGTACCGATATCAAAGAAACGGTAGCGCTTCAGATGAATAATCTGATGTATCTCGAAATATAAACAAATTGTTTTCATTGTTTTATTGTTTTTTTTACGTTACTTCGTTATTACGTTATTACGGCTTTTCTGATTCTCGTTATTACGTTATTACGACATTTCGTTATTACGAAAAACTAAGCCATCCATCCCATGGTTCTCATATAGAGTTCCTTAATCCAAGCTCCTACCTTTACCCAGGTTATCTGGTCAACTTCTCTCTTGCCTTCTTCTTGCAGATACTTAAAGAGGCTTTCGTTATGACAGATAGAATACATTGCATCAGCAAGTGCGTGGATATCCCAGTAGTCTACCTTTATACAGTTATGCAGGATCTCAGCACATCCGCTCTGCTTTGAGATTATACTTGGCGTACCACATTGCATTGCTTCAAGTGGTGAGATGCCAAACGGCTCAGAAACAGAAGGCATAACATAGACATCAGAGTCTTTCAGACACTCATAGACTTGCTTGCCGCGCATAAAACCTGGGAAATGGAAACGGTCGGCTATGCCTCGCTCAGCGGCAAGATAAATCATCTGGTCCATCATGTCACCACTGCCGGCAAAGCAGAAACGCACGTTACGAGTACGCTGAAGCACCATATTTGCCGCCTCTACGAAATATTCAGGACCTTTCTGCATAGTGATACGTCCAAGAAATGTCACGACCTTCTCCTTTCCTGTATGGTCTGGACGTGGGATAGCCTGCAACTCCTCTTTCAGCGGATAGACGGCATTATGTACCGTGAAGCATTTACGCGGATCCTGATGGTAGTGATTGATGACGGTCTGGCGGGTAAGCTCTGACACACACATGATACAGTCGGCATTGTCCATACCGTCTTTCTCTATTCCATACACTGTAGGATTAACTTTTCCGCGCGAACGGTCGAAGTCTGTGGCATGCACATGAATACACAGAGGTTTACCACTTACGTTCTTTGCATGTATGCCGGCAGGATAAGTCAACCAGTCATGAGCATGTATTATGTCAAATTCCTCTGTTCTTGCAACCACTCCGGCTATCACCGAGTAGTTGTTTATCTCCTCGTGGAGATTCCCAGGATAGCCACCGGCGAACTCCATGCATCCGAGGTCGTTGACATTCATATAGTTAAAATCAGCATAGAGATGATCCCGCAACTTAAAATAATAGTCAGGGTTCATAATATTCCCCACCCTGCTCTGGACATAGTCGCGATCAACATCACGCCATGCTATTGGCACCGCATTCATGGCGATGATGCGTGCAGCATGTTGCTCTTCATCACCGAAAGGCTTTGGCAGACACAAGGCAATCTCAATGTCACCCTGTGCTTTCAGACCCTCGGAAATACCATAGTTGGCTGTGGCGAGTCCACCGAACACATGAGGAGGATACTCCCATCCAAACATTAAAACTTTCATCTGTGGTCCCTCCTATTTAGAATTGATACTGATATTTTTCCAAAAGCTCAAGTGTACGCAGGATCTCACCCACATTCATTGCGAAAGAGGTCGCACCCCTGCCATGGAAAGGCGGGTTGCCGTCAAAGAGCTCACTGATGGTACCCAGCGCATGATATGACATCTCATCCTCATATCCCACCATCTGACGCTCAATAAAGCTCAGACGGGTACGCTTGTACAGCTTCAGGCAAGCCTCCATATAGAATCCTCCGAGCCATGGCCATGCCGTACCTTGATGGTATGCATAGTCTCGCTGCGTCTGCGGTCCTACATAGATAGGATTATATCCGCCACTCTTCGGTGATAGTGAGCGTAGTCCCTTTGGAGTAAGCAGCTCACGGGTACAAATGTCCAACACACTCTTCTTCTGCTCCTTGTTTAAAGGAGAATAGTCGAGTGCCACCGCAAAAATCATATTCGGGCGTACGCTCCAGTCCATGATATTGCCATCGACATAATCAAACAAATATCCATATTCATTTAAGAATGTGTCGATGAAAGACGCCTTTGCAAGCTCCGCGCGTTTCTCCAAGTCCTCCGCCCGCTTCGAATCATGGGCATCGGCAGCCAATGATGCGGCAAACTTCAAGGCATTATACCAAAGGGCGTTGAACTCTACGATGAATCCTGAGCGTGGGACTACTGGTCGCCCGTTAGCTGTCGAGTTCATCCATGTCACTGCCACATCTCTTCCCTCAGAACGTACAAGTCCGTTCTCTTCAACTGTAAGATTAGGATGTTTCTGTCCGAGGATATAATCTATCAGGTCTTGGACAAACTTACCATACTTACGCAGACAAGCGTCCTTTCCTGCTTCCTTAGCATATTGCTGAATTGCCCATATAGCCCACAGCGGCACATCTGGCTTTTCTATCTCATAGATTTTTCCTTGTGGCTTACCTGCCATAAAATCACGGTATTCCTTTTCCGCGCTTTGCATTACAAGCTCAAAATAGTCTTGCTCTTCTATGGAGAGGGTCAGACCTGGCAATGCAATAAAGGTGTCACGGGCACGACACTTGAACCAAGGATATCCGGCCAGGATATAACGCTCATCTTTCTTTGTGCGATAATGGAACTGGTGAGCAGCGTTTACAAGGCAATGGAAGAAGTTGTCGCGTGGAGCGCGCAGGCTCACCTCCTCGTCAAAGAGCGCCTTGAGCTTACTTGTCTTTATCTCTGAGGTTGAGGCTGCAAAGACTATGCTCTCGCCTTTCTTTATCTTCATCTCAAAATATCCGGGAACATACAAGTCTTCATTTGAGGCATAGCCACGTTCCTGCTCCTTTGGATATTCCACGCCACGATACCAGTCTGGCTGGAAGATAAAGTCATTCTTCTTGGAGAACTGCATATAGAGATCGGGATAGCCGGCATACATGCAGGTACGTATACCATTGTCAACCTCATGATATACACGGCTGGCAGTGGAATTCTCATGTGTAAACTGGCGCACACTTCTGAATGCCAGGAACGGACGGAAACGAAGTGTTGTTGCCGAATGTGCATCCTCCAAAGTGTAACGGATCAGAAGGCGGTCTTCATAATTCTGGAAAAGGAATTCCTTTTTCAGGATAACACCGCCTACACGATAGATGGTTGTAGGAACTTTGTCACAGTCAAACTCTCGAATGTACTTATGACCCTTCGGACTGTAATTGTTGCCCTGATACTTGTGGAGTCCCAGATTGAACTCAGCACCATGCTGTACGACTGTAACGTCAAGCGATGACAGCAGCACATGGTTCTCGTCGTCGAGTTCTGGAACAGGAACGACAAGCAAGCCATGATACTTGCGAATGTTACAATCTACAATCGTGGAACAGGAATATGCTCCGGAGCGGTTGGTACGCAACAACTCTTTTGGCAGGGATTCCTCCAAGTTTGTCATCAGAGCCTTCTCGAATCGTAGATAACTCATATTTCTTTAGGCTTTTACTATATTTTTGTTTCTTGGTATTATTCAACAAAGATAATGCTTTTTATTTTGAACGCAAAAAAAATCACCCCTTTTTTTACAAAAACAGATGATTTTAACCAATTAAGCATTATTTAAACCTTTATGACGGTATTAAGAAATGAATAACCTCTTGCTCAACAACAATACGGAAGTCGCCGACGGGAGCGCCACTCATCAGCCTGCCGTCTACTCCGACGAGAGCATGTTCTACCTCCTCAAACTTAATTTCCTTCGTACGATATGGATGTACGCTGCGATGATTCAAGAACTTGCCTTTAAGGAAGAGATAAATACCCTCAAACAATTGTGTCATCTCAGGATGATATACCACCGACACGTCAAGAAGACCATTGTATGGTACGGCATTGGGGGTTTGTCCATAGCCGGACGCATTACCCACACAAACCGTCATTACCTTACGTTTTATCTCATCGGTATTGATCTTAATACGCATGGCATACTCCATTCTCTGGAAGATAAGCAGAATAAAAGAGAAGATAAACGACAAGGTACGGGAGCCGAAGATATGACGGGTCTGTCTTCTAAGGTTCATTATCGCTGCTATCAGTCCTACGTTTACACAGTTGAGGAAATAGCGGTGGCAGTTCTCATTCTTCTTGTTTTTATAACGTATACAACCAAGGTCTATCTTCCGCACCCGACGTGCCTTCAGCCAGGCTATGGTCTGCTCTATCTCGCCTTCATCGAATCCCCAGAAGTGGGCGAAGTCATTCATCATACCATTAGGAATGACACCCAAGACAATACTGTCACGGACTTCTTTCTCGCAAAGCATCAAGCAGTTGACTGCATCGTTCAATGCGGAGTCACCTCCCACAACGACTATTGTCTTGTATCCATTGGCAATCATCATGTTGACAAGCCTGTCAACACTACCCATGCTCTCGCTCTGAATCTTATCGAAGACTATTCCTTGCTCATCGAGAGCTTTCTCTATACGCTCCCATCTCCGTTGAGGATTATTCAGGATTCCACCTTTCGGGCAATAAAGAATGCCCCATTTGTTTTCATTCATTATATTAATATTTTACTTTTCTCTATGGATTGTTGGAGAGTTCTGAAACCGTGGAGAGTTCTGACGTTCTATAGATAATCTCCTTACAGAGCCTTACCTTCTCGTCCATCGGCAGTGCCGCGTCTATCCAGTTGATGACAAAGCCCCGGCGCTCCATTCCGCGGAACCATGTCATCTGCCGCTTGGCAAACTGATGTATGGCAATCTCTAATTGTCGGAACATTTCGTCATACGACAGTTTGCCTATGATGTATTCCGTAACATATTTATATTCAAGACCGTAATAGATAAGGTCTTCGGATGGGATTCCCTTTTCAAGCAAACCTTGTATCTCTCTGACCATTCCTTCCTCGAGCCTTGCCTTGAGGCGGCGGGTTATCTTCTCTCTCCGCAAATCACGGTCTATGTCCACACCTATTATTATATATGGAATTTTTGGGAAGGGACGCTCAGGCAATGGCGTATGGAGATTATATTCCTCAATCTCTATTGCACGTATGGCACGTTGCGGGGTGTCCACATCTGTCTTATTATGCATCACAGAGCCGTTTCTCGTTTTCAGCTCACGCAACATCTCCGTCAGTTCCTCGAGCGACTTGTCTGCGAGCCGTTCCCTCAAATCAGGGTTCTGGGGAACTGGTGACAGAGAATAGCCTTTCAGTATCGACTCTATGTATAGTCCGGTACCGCCACACAAAATCGGTTGTGCTCCCCTACCCGTGATATCCTCGTATGCTTTCAGAAAGTCGCGTTGGTACTCAAACAAATTATATTTCGTCCCGGGCTCGCAGATGTCTATCAGATGATATGGCACTTGTTTCCCGTCAACGACATAGTCAATCAAGTCTTTTCCTGTACCTATGTCCATACCACGATACACCTGCCTTGAGTCACCACTGATAATCTCTGCACGGATCTCTCCTCCTCTTTCCGTTCCATCGCCGCTAATATCCTGCGACAGAGCCACCGCAAGATGAGCGGCAAGTGTAGTCTTACCACTGGCAGTAGGTCCGAGTATGGTTATAAGTCTCTTCAATTCTCAATTCCTTCCGGTTTCGGATTCTCAGGATAGACATAATATCCTGGAAGGGTGTTACGCTCAAGACGTCCTCTCTCCAAGGACATACAACCAGGGGTGGCACTCTCGGGTGCCCAACGTACGAAATAGACTTCAGGACCGTCGTTCCCCTCAAATGCCGCTAATATATTGGCAGGACCATAGTTGCCGTCATCGTCGACATTCCATATTGAATACGGCTCCTGGGCATCATAATCAGCTTCCTCGACTTCATAATATGCCTTACCGTCAACAGCTAAAACCTCAAGAGCCACGACTTTATTACCCTTGGGCTTGAACTGCACTACACCGTATGTGTACCTGTTGTCTATAACAGCTACTTTTTGCGAACGCTCAACCTCCCCAAACTTCGCCTGAAGCTGACGGAGGATAAAGGCGGGCATAGGTGTCTCGCCCTCCTCACTCTCAACATACTGTATCGGAAGGAGCTTATGGGAGGTCATGTAATCGGACGTCATCAGCAGATGAAAGGATGTATTTGAGTATTCAGTGTCATGAACGGCATTGGGATTGACCAGCGTGTATCGTATTCCCTTCATAGCATACCACTCGTTACGCAAACCGAAATCGGCATCTGTGCCGTCTGCCGCCTTCAGAACCTCACGGTCGTATCTCACCTCGGCAATCTTATTGTCATCCAACAGCATCTTGGTATATCGTCTGGCATTCTTACGGAACGTATCCTGTAAGTCCCACGACCAACTGCCACCTTCGTATTTTTCTAAATTGTCCCAGTAAACCACCTGCATATTGTCCTTGTTCATATAATACATGAATACTGGCGAAAGATTCTGGGACTGCGCATTGACCACCGCAACCACGGTGGTCAGAAATATAGTTATTGCTTTGGTAAATAAACGGATGTGCATTACTCTGTCCAATTATCAACGGTTATTTTTGACGGATTAACTATTTTACCATTTAGTGTGATATGAGAGAATACCGGTTTCATGCCGTCCCATCTGAAAACATGATGATATGGCTCGTCATTCTCTCCGGTGTATTCCTTTATGATGAAATCCTTACCCGTATGGGGCAAGCTATATGACAGCTCAGAGTCATCGCTGACGCGCTGCCAACCAACGAACGGTCTTTCTTCTGGTTTCATAGTATGAGTCTTGGGGTCATAGTCATAGAAGCATACGTAATCCACCATAGGATCTGTCGGCTTGCCTATCTCAACGGCAAAGAGACGGTGCCCGTTGTCACGCCGCCATACACAGGCTTCCATGCTCGCGCCGTCAGAGCCGCCGGCATCATCGCACACATAGCCGTTCTTACGGTCAACGATTATATAGCCGCCATATTCATCTTCCCCAGACTTAATGAACTTCGGATTTTTTGCAGAGGAGAGGACACCACCCATGATACATGTATTCCATGCCTTGTCAAAGGCTGCAAGAAACTGCACGACATCTGGCTTCTCACCACCGGAGGTTACTTTTATACTACGAGTCATCCACTTTGTCTCCAGGTCATCAAGCAGTACACAGTCTTGTGCTGAAGACGCCACGCATACAAACGTCAACAAAAATGTTATTAAATGCCTCATCGCTTTAGGTTTTTATTGTTGCAAAGATACTATAATCCCATGACACCTCCAAATTTTCCGCAATCAAATCTGCTAAAAAACAGTTTTAGAAAAATGTAAATTTGCGTCACGCGTCACACTT
>ERZ842401.66-NODE-66-length-125228-cov-23.361739_pt1 | contig 125228 bp, 102 predicted proteins | sample MGYA00521270_ERZ842401 | MGnify/ENA primary metagenome ERZ842401 (study PRJEB31892, sample SAMEA3878208) | bioreactor metagenome | biome: Moose rumen | place: Sweden | collected 2011-10 | study: EMG produced TPA metagenomics assembly of the PRJEB12797 data set... | reverse complement strand
GAAAACAGCACCAATAAATCAAGCGCAAAGAGAAGAAGAGAGACAAGATAAAACAACTGCGACCTGTCTTTTATGTCATCTCCGTCGCTACGAATAACCAAATACCAATCCAAATTTGGAATGTACTGAGAAGCAACAAATCCAGAAAATCCCTTTTTCCTGTAGGCCAAACCATCTTCAATGAGATAGGCAAAACTTGAGTTTGCAATCTGTGAATAATCACTGTCAAGCAAAACCATTCCCGAAGCGTCAGTCGTGTTGATTTTGACATTGTATGTCTTTTCAAGCTCGGCTATGAAAGCAATAATGCCCTCCAAAGCAAAAGCGGGACTTGCGACGCCCAAAAAAGTGCCGTCATCGTCGTCAATGCGAAAATTGCTGTAGAGCGAAGAAAATTCTACGCCAGACGGGCTTCTGTAGACGTTGAACGCATATTCTATTTTGCTTTGCTCGAATTGATTAAACCACAAATCATGACTATCGCCCTGAGGATTTACGATTTTGTGCATTTCGTCGTCGCGGTAATAGCGGTGAGTTTTCGCGCTTATGAGCGTCGCCTGCGAATAGCCGAATTCGTCTTTTATGCGCGAAAGGTATTCTTTCATGACCTCTTCGTCGTGCTTCAGCTCGCCCTCGTTCCTCAAGAAATCCAGAAGAAAAGAATCCTGCGCCATCATTCTTGAAGTGACAATTGACGCATCGAGCTTTGCGAGCAGTTTTGTGCAAATCGCATCGCAAAGGATTTTGTTCGATTCAAAAACTTTTCTCTCGACAAAGTTCTCGCTAATTTTCGTGGTGAAGAAAAAGAATATGCATAGAAAGATGAGGTTCACAAGGATGACAAACGACGAAACAACCGTCATGGATTTTTTGAACATGGGGAAATCCTACTTGAAGCAAAAATATGCGGCGATTCATGCCGTTTTTTCATTATACATTCAATTATAAATCAATAAAATATTCTTGCTGGAGATTTTGGAGATTTTTCAAAGACACAAAAAAGCCTCCACCAAAAAAATCTGATGGAGATTCTTCAAAAACGAAACCGGACTTTCGCTTTCCTCCTCACTTCGTCCTTGACCAGTCGATTTCCGGCCGGCCGTGGGACTTGAGGAATGCGCTAAAGCTTAATCTGCTCAGCAAGTTGCTGCACCTGCTCCAACGGCAAATTGGCGACTTCCGCAATATCTTCCAGCGGTAATTTATTTTTTAGAATCAGTTTCTTTGCAAAAGAAGTTCTTTCTTCTTTCCTTGTTTCCGCTCTCGCTTCTTTTCTCGCTTCTTCGGCTTTTTCACGTCCGTACTCTTCAAATGCTCTGCACACTGTACTAACCTCCCCATCTTCGTGTTTGTGAAACCGCACGCGCTCGGCAATTTCGGCGTAGTGCATTTTGTCCGCATTGCTCTCGCGGAAATCGTGCATAAGCCAACCAATCGCATCTTCCCCGTTGTATGCTCCGTTCACATAAATCGTGTGAACACCGTTGTCGAACGAAATTGGACTTTCGCCCTCAATCTCAATTATTTGCTTCACACGATAAATCGGCTTTCCCTTTTTGTAAATATCGTTTTCGGTTATGAAAATGATGTATGTTTCGGGCAACGCTTCAAAATCGTCGTTCTTTTTCAGCGAGTGGGAATCAAGCATCGAAAGATTGTATCTTGCTCTCTTTTTCGACGCGCCTTTGTCCGCTCGCTGAATCTCGATGTTGTACTGTCTGCCTTCTGTGTCAACAGCCAAAATGTCCAACCGCACTGAACGCCCGAAAATGTTGTGCTTCTCTTTCTGCGTCATCGATTGCTTTACGGTCAAATCCGTTCGGTTGAGCAGAATCTGGAGCAGAAATCCGGTCAGTTTGTTGTCGCCCGAAAAGACGATTGTCATGAAATCATCGTCCATCAATCTCAATGATTGAATCCTCTCCCACATCTTCGGGTCTATCGGTTTTATCGTTCTCGGCTTCTTTTCTTTTTTGTTCTTGTTCATCTGTTGTATTCTATCATGGAATCGCTTTTCCCTCACTTCGTCCTCGACCAGTCGATTTCATGGCGGCCGCATTTCTTTATGGCTCAAGAAAATGTTGTTGCTGCGCATCGGAAACAAGATTTTTCATTGCACGCTTATTGTCGCCTGGTGTAGTCGATTTTGTAAGAACATAGCGAGCATCTTCAAAAAATTGGAATTTTTTGTGCTTGTTCTGAGAAATAAATTTATAGTACGTCAGAGGCTTTTCATTAAAAATCTCTTTCTCAGTCGTGGCATAGACTTCTTTTGACGGCGACTTTTCAAAATCAAAATCAGCGTTTTCGATGAGCAGACACGATAGAACATCAGCTTTTCGAGTATTTTTTCCTTTATATTCAGACCATGCCTTGAATAAAAGCCCCTTGAGATAACTTTGTATCTCTGAATTGAAAAGCTCTTTTTCACTACACTTTATGTTCAACTGAATATCGCCCTTTTCAGTCGAACATTGCCACTTTTCAAGCTGGCTTTTTAGCGATTGCTTCTCATTTTCTGATTGCTTTATTTTTTCCTCTATTTCTCGCAACTCTGGCTCAAAAGTCACACGGTAATCTTTGTATTCTTTTTCAATACGCTGTCTTTCTTCCATTTCTATATCACGTTCTGCTTCAAGTCTCTTTATTCTGCCTTGCAATTCCGTGATAATCGCCTCTGATGTCGCTTGCCCAACTTTCAGCTTTTCATCGCTCGCCTTTTTAGCCTCTCGGTGCAATTCTGCATGCTTCTTCTGAACGAAAAACCATGTCAGATTTTCAGGCAAAGAATTGTAGCTTAAATAAGCAGATATTTTTGAAAAGAGTGTTTCCGCATTCGCTCCGCTAAATACCCTGTAGCTGTCTTTCCAATAAACCCCAATCGAACCATCATGCGCATTTTTTCCGTTAGTGAGTGCCTTCAACTCCTCTGCAATCTCTCGGCTGTCTTCTTTGCAGACAACTGCAATGCAAAAAAGCTTCTTCGCGGTTTCGTCAGGATTGATTAAATATGTGCCGTCTTTTGTTCGACTGATGTAAACAAGCGGCAAATAGAGCGACTTCCCCTGCATATAATCAGACAAAGTAGAAACACCAATGCTGCTTGTGCAAAGCGCATTTTCCGAATAATCAGTGCTGCCAAAAAAACGTTTTAGATAGTCAAAATACTTGGGCTTTTCAAACGGATATCGTTCGATAATTCCGTCGTCGCCGTTCACTTCAAGCTCAAACGAAAGCTCAATGCGATTTTGAGAGGCTTTTGCCACAATAGAAGTCGAATAGCACTTTGACTTTTGCCTAAGCATATATCGGATAGCAAAATACTCGTGTTCGATGAACAGTGTTTCCACAGAATCTTTTCCAGAACCAACAAGATTGTACACGCCTAAATCATCTTTGTGCTTTTTGCAAGCTGCCTTGAGAGCCTCGCTTGTGTTGGAAGATTCAATCCGCCATGCGCAAAATGATTTCCACACATCAAGCAAAGTCGATTGCCCTTTCAAATGCAAATGAGTGCGAAAACAAATCATGCTCTTTTCTCCTTTTGGGGCAACAAACCGCACATGAAGTATCTTATATGCGGTTTTATAAATGCGAAAACTATTTTTCTACGCTGTCCAATGCGCCAAGCAAGCACCTGTTCGCTTTTTCGGTCTCGCCTGCGTCCATATAAAACTTTGCCGCACTCTTGAACTCTTTTTCACTTTCATAGATTTCGGCAATCTTTACACAAGCCTTTTTGTTTCCGCTTTCTGCAGATTTCAAGAACCACTCTTTCGCCTTTGCTGCGTTTTTCCCGATTCTGTCGCCGTCAGCATAACGAAGCGCAAGTTCATAGCGCATTTCGCTGTCGCCCTGAGATGCAGCCTTTTCAAGCCAGTCCTCAGCCTTTTCGCTGTTGCCGAATTCGTCTGCGTACATCTTGCCAAGTTCCCACTGCTTTTCAACGCTGTTTTCCGCGACTTTCTCAAACCACTCGCACGCTTTTTCCGCGCTCTCTTCCAAGCCATTGCCATCTCTGTAGTGCTCGCCAAGCTCCCACTGCCAATCCGCGTTTCCAGAGCTCGCAGCGCACTCAAGCCACTTCGCCGCCTTTTCTGCGTCTTTCGCCACATCTTCGCCTGTCGCATACTTCAAGCCCAAGTTCCATTTGTCTTCTGCAGTACCGTCTTCCGCACGCTTTTCAAGGATTTCAGCGATTTTGTCCGTCTTTCCGAGTTCCTTGTACAAATCAAACAGTTTTCTGTCAGCCTTGGTAGTTCCGAACGAAACCGCTTTTTCATAGTACAGCAAAGCCTTTTTCGCATCGCGCTTAATAAGCTCACCTTCATTAAACATTGTTGCAAGTTCAATCAAACACGCAGTATCACCGATTTCTTCCGCTTTTTCATAGAACTGCACTGCCTTTTTTATCAACTTGACTTTATCAGAGTCTTCCCTATAGTACCAATAATTATCTGAAGTATAATCAGAAGCTCTCAAAAACTCTTTTGCAACACTGTTTAAAAATGTCGCAAGAGTATTTGTCGATTCCTCGTCGCCATTAGCAGCCGCTTTCTTATAGAAAAGCTCAACCGTTTCAATAGCATTAAGTTTTGGCTCAAGATTGTTAGAACAGTAACAACTTCCTACATAACTTCTATATTCATACAGGCTAATATTATTAGCCTTATTTTTGAAGAGCTCCGCAATCTGCTTGCAATAAGCAATCAAAGCCGTTTTTGCTTCTTCATCTCCGCTCTCGATTGCTTTCTTGTAGAAAGTTTCTGCATATCCAACAAACTTGAGCTTTTCTGCTTCTTCCTCTTCATCGTCTGCGTCATTCTTGAAGAGCTCCGCAATCTGCTTGCAATATGGCTTTACAAACTCTTCATTGACAATATCTTCGCTGTTATAGAAAGCATTTTTAATCCAATAGCACGCTTTATCTGTGTTCTGCTGAAAAACCGTTCCCTCAAGATACCATTGCGCAAGTTTTTTGCGGGCTTCGTACTGATACGATTTTTCATCATAGTCATCATCATAGTCATCTTCATCAGCCTCTCCAGATGCCGCCACGATGTACCATTCCGCCGCAATCTCTTTGTTTCCGAGTTTCTCGCTCAAAGACGCAATATTGTACGCCGCAAAAACATCTCTATGAGCGTCTTCGTCAAAATGAGCGTCTTCGTCAAAATGAGCGTCTTCGTCAAAAAAGACCTTTTTCGCCTCATTGTACCAAAAAGCCGCGCGCTCTTTGTTCTGCGCCACATACTCGCCAGAAGCATACATGTCGCCGAGCTTGTGCATTGCAACGGGATTTCCCTCCACTGAAAGCCGCATCAGCTCTTCACAATCAGCTTCTTCTGCCTGATTCCACCATTCTCTGAGAGTATCGTTAATCATAAAAACTCCTTCTTGGAAAACTCGTCATTTTTATATAACTACGATACAAAAAAAAAGTATTTAGGTAAGTGGCTTCTTCATTCTTCTCACTTCGTCCTTGACCAGTCGATTTCCGGCTTGCCGTGGGACTTGAGGAATGCGTTGCATCTTTTGAAGAGGGTTTTGTTCGCCTGCGGGAAGAAGTATTTTTTCGCCGTCTGGTAGAGGTTCGACGGGTGGCCGACCTTGAATACGTTCTCTCCTTTCGCTTTCACCGCTTTTTGGGCCGCGCTTCCGAGCAGGAGAAATGCCGTGTCCTTGTTTTCCGAGAGCTTTTCGAGGACGCGCGAGGTGTACTTCCTCCATTTGTCGATGAGTTCCGCGTGTCCCGGAATGAACGTGAGGGACGTGTTCATCAGGAGAACGCCCTGTTCGACCCAGCCGGTGAGCGATGTGCCGGCCGGGCTGAAGCCTTCCAGCTCAAGTTCCGTGAAGATGTTGGCGAGCGACTGCTGCGGCCTGTCTTCGTTCCCGAACGCGAACGCAAGCCCGCAAGCCCATTCCTTGTTGGGGTAGGGGTCCTGTCCAAGAAACACTACGCTCACGCTCTCGAACGGGCAGAGCCTGAACACGCGGAAGACGTTCTCCCTTGCCGGGGTGGCGTCGGGATTTTCGTCGTAGAGCCTGTCGAGTTCGTCCAGGAAATTTTCGAATTCCGCTTTCTCCGTGTCCGTTGCAGGGACGAAAGCCTCTTTCCACGAAAGCGGAAGCTGCTCGAATTCTTCTTTTATGGTCATGATTTTCTCCTTTTGCGGCTGTTTCTTGCCTCCGAACTGAAGCTCTTGCCTGAATTTTACCGCACTCTTTTTGAAAAAGACTGTTGAATTTAATTTTGAATTTCAATAAATTCAAATTCACCTCTAGATTGCACATCTTGGAAAGTCCTTTTCCATGTCTCATACGACATTCTTTCGATTCGTAGTTCAACAATCAATACGCAGGCACAAATCAAATTTTTTTTAGGCAGAAGGAGTTGAATTATGCCAAAATCACTTTTTCAGGAAATCATTTTCACTATTTTGATGGTCTTCGTCATGGTCTACGCCATGATTTGCTACAACATCTCGCTCGCCACGGGCGGAATGTCGAACGAAGTATTCCTCAAGGCGTTCCACGAGCTTTTGATAATGGCTCCAATCGGTTTCGTCCTCGACATGCTCGTGGCGGGTCCAATCGCAAAGAAAATCACGTTCGGCCTTTTCAACCCGAAAGAGGACAAGCCGATTTTCATCGTCCTATCGATTTCAATCTGCTCGATTTGGTTCATGTGCCCGCTCATGAGCCTCGCCGCGACGCTCCTCTTCAAGGGCGGCTTCCAGCGCGAGACCGTCGCGATTTGGCTGCAGACGACCGCGATGAACTATCCGATGGCGACTTTCTGGCAGCTTTTGTTCGCAGGTCCAATCGTCAGGAAAGTCTTCGGTCTCGTTTTCTCGAAGAAAGAGGAAAAATAAAGCGTTTTTTTCGTAGCCGTCAATTCTTTGTGATGATAAAATCAGATTCATGATTGAATTGACTAGCAAACAGAGAAAAATTTTGGAGAAGCACGCGCAGCCTTTGAAGCCGCTCGCCCAGATTGGAAAGGAGCGGTTCAACGAGGAGCAGGCCGCCCAGATAAAAAGGCTCCTGGACGAGCACGAGCTGGTGAAGGTCCGCTACCTCATCGTCAGGAACAAGGCCGACGACGAGACTTCCGGCGGCTTGAAGGGCGAACTCGACAAGCTCATCGAGCAGTACACTTCGTCCACGCATGTGCGCACAATCGGCAATGTCGCGGTCTTCTACAAGCCCGCGAAGGAAGAGAAGGACCGCAAATTCGAGAAGGAGCTTTCAAAAGCCTAAATCGCTTTTCCGTCCAGCTCTTTTTGAACCAGAACTCCGTTCTTGTACACCAGTTTGAGTGAGAAGAACGGAGCTTTTTCTTTTAAAAGGCGGAGGAAAATCCTGTCGCCCTCCCAAAGCTCAAGACTGTCGATTTTGTCGATTGGAACCCATTCGAGCTTCCCTTCGTCGCAGTCGATTATCGTCCCCGAAAAATCCTTGGATGTGAAGAGGTGCATGTATTCCGCCTCGCTGTCGTCCGACACGAAAGTGACGATTCCACGAAATTCGAAGGAGCCGAGCGAAAGTCCTGTCTCTTCCATCACTTCGCGCTTGAGGCAGTCCTCCGGGCTTTCCGCGTGCTCGAAGTGTCCGCCGACTCCAATCCATTTGTCGTGGTTGATGTCGTTCTTCTTCGTCACCCGGTGGAGCATGAGATAAGAATCGTCCTTTTCAAGGTAGCAGAGAGTCGTCAACTGGGATTTCATCGCTCAATTTCCTTCCTTTAAAAAACCGAGTTCCGCCAAGGCCTTCTTAGCCTCCGAAATCTCGTCGTACTTCATCACCCTGTCCTTGTAGATGATGCTGTTCTCGTGCGCCTTTCCGAGAAGAAGCACGATGTCGTCCTTCCTAGCCGTTTTGAATGCCGTCCTGATTGCGGTCGGCCTGTCAGGAATGATGAAGAGGTTCTCGTCGATTTTCATTCCCGCCTTTTCGGAGCCGACCGCGATTTCCTTCAAAAGCTCCACGGAATCTTCCCCGCGCGGGTCTTCGTCCGTCAGAATCACGATGTCCGAGAATTTCGCCGCGATTTCTCCCTGCAGAGGCCGCTTCTTTCTGTCGCGCTCTCCGCCCGAGCCGAACAGCGATATGATTCTGCCTGTGCATCTGTGCCGTATCGGAGGGAAAATCGTCTCGAAACTCGACGGCGTGTGCGCGTAGTCCACGATGAGCTCGAACGGCTGTCCGCAGTCGATGACCGTCATGCGCCCCTTCACTGGCTCCAATTTCGCCGCGAGGGACGCGACTTTCTCTATGTCGTTTTCCGTGAGCCTTGAGACTGCCGCGATTGCCGCCATGAGGTTGTATGTGTTGAACGCTCCCGGAAGTGCCGCCTTCACATGGAAGACTTTTCTTGGAAGCGGCTTTGCGTGCTCGTCTATCACGTTCGGCTCCGTCATGTCGAATGTGAGCCCGAAGCGCGCCGAAGCGATGTTCCGGCCGAGAAGGACTGGAATCTCCTTCGGAATCGCGGGAAGCGGTTTCGCCTCCGTTCCTTCCGCCGCCGACTTTCCGGCCTTGCCCTCGGTCGTGAAGCCGAGCACCGGCTTCTTGGTCGCCTTGATGAAATATTCCGCGCTCGGGTCTTCGAGGTTCACGATTCCGAACGAGGGGACTTCCACCTTCTTTCCGAGAATGACTTTTTCGTGGCCGCACTCGTCAAGCTTCCTGAAGAGGTTCGCCTTGTCGTCGCGGTACTGCTCGAACGTTCCGTGGAATTCAAGGTGTTCGAGAGTCACGTTCATGAAGATTCCGCAGTCGAAGTCGATGTTTCCGGTGCGGTTGAGCTTGGGCGAGAGTCCGTGCGACGAGGTTTCGATGACGGCGTATTCGCAGCCGTTCTCCACCATTTCGTGCAGGTATTTCTGGATTATCGGAGCCTCGGGCGTAGTCGTGTGCTGCGGGTTCGCCTGCGCGTCCCCTCCGAGCGAATACTGCACCGTGGAGATGAATCCCGCCTTGTGTCCCGCGAGCCTCAGAAGCTGCCAGACGAACGAGACCGTGGAGCTTTTCCCCTCCGTTCCCGTAACGCCGATTATTCCGAGTTTTTTTGAAGGATTGTCGAAGAACGACGCCGATACCGGAGCCATCGCCTTCCTCGCCGATTCCACTTTCAAGAGAGGGACAGCCTTTTTGATTGTCGATGTGTCGAAGTCCCCTTCGTAGATTACGGCCTTCGCTCCGTTCTCGATTGCGGATTCGATGAACACATTCCCCGTCGTGTGCGTTCCCGGCAGCGCGAAGAAGAGCGTGCCGTCCTCCACGTCGCGCGAGTCGAACGCAAGTTTCGTTATTTTTGGATTTCCCTCAGTCCTGGAAATGAGAGTGATTTTTGAATCTGAAATAATGTCGTTGAGAAGTTTTTCCATAATGAGATAGATTCTATTCTCTTTTACTCGTTTTTAGAATTCGCTTATAATTGAAGACAACTTTTTAAGGAGGATTTTATGCTGACATCTGTTGTTGGACACTATGATGGCTCGAAAATCGTCATAGACGATGATTTCTCTTTTTCTGCCGGACAGCGCGTCATCGTTACTCTCCTTGATGATGGCGGAGAAGTTGAGAGACGCAGGCGAAATGCCGCGTACATGGCTAAAATCAAAAAAGGCTTGGCTCAATGCGAAAGCGGTCATGGCCAGATCCACGAAATAATCGATGTTGAGGATGTAGCTTGTTGAATGGCCAGCCTGTAATTTTCATTCTTTCATGCCGTGGTCACTATGATGATTGAAGTTCTATTCTCTTTTACTCGTTTTTAGAATTCGCGTATAATCCAAGTTAATATTTTTTCAAGGAGGATATTTCATGAAAAATATCAAGAAAATTTTCGCGGGAATGCTCGTCGCCACGGCGGCATTCGGATTTTTCGGATGTTCGGATGACACCGAGGAAGATGATGAATTGGTAGTCGAAATCAGCTATGACGAGTCGTCAAAGACTGTTAAAATGACAACTCCAGAAAAGTATGGCGACAATGATGTTTACATTGCCTATACGCTTGACGGAAGTGATGTCAATGTTGAGTATGATAAAACTGCCTATGATGCTGCGACTGAAAAGGATGATTATGGTTCATACTTTGATTACGGAACTGCGACAATTTATAATGGCGAATTTAAATTGTCTGGCTCTGTCGATATCGTTGCAAGAGCTTTCTACATAAACTCTCAGACTGCAAAGGCTGTACTTGGTCCTTCTGCAAAGAAGTCAATTACTATTACAAACTCTGATGCTGACTCTTCAACGGATTCTGATGACAATGCAAAAGGCACTTTGTCGTTCAAACTTTCATCAAGTGGCAACTCGAACATGATTCATTATTTCGACACTTCTGATGCAACGTTCTCTTATAATGGTAATGAACACTGCTATTATCAGCTCATGTTCTCTTACAAGGGAAGTGGAAAAGGCAAATGGTACTTGTACTACAGACAGCTTGCGAATGGTGCAATCATTCCTTATTCTGACTCTCAGAAATACATGGCATCGGGTGATTATACAGGAACTTGCTTTGACGAATCTGATGGAAGCGTGACAGCTGGACCAATTACTCTCAAAAGGTCTAGCGGAGAGGAGTGGACGTCTGTTACTGTTGTTGCTGGAGACAATCCTTCTTTTGATTTGACAGTTTCTGATTCTGCTACAACATTGGTCGACGACGCGAAATAACCCCGCCTTTCATGGCGCATGAACGCCGTCCGTTTCCACGAGGGAGCGGGCGGCGTTTTTTTTGCGGGGATGTTTTGCTCTATATTTGCCCTTTCAGGTATGCGTTCATCAAAAAATCGTTCAGCGCAGATTGCCAGCCTCGCCCCTTCTTCCTTAGATGAGCGAGAAGAACTTTGTTGAACCGTATCGACACCTGCTCTTTTACGGGTTTGAAATATTCAGATTGAGCCGCAACTGGCTTGAATCTTGAAAAGTCCGTGATTTCAGGAATCTCCGAAAAATCGATTTCTTCGTCGGGAATTGCCGCCTTTTCGCACTCCTCGATGATTTTAGATTTGTCCAAGTCTGTCATAATAAACCTTCCTTTCCCGACTAGTAGCGGGTCTTGCCGAAATTATCCGTCGAGTTCCGTTTCTTGGGGTATATACGACGACCACTATCAGTTGGCTTTTTACTCTTCCAATCACTATGAATCGGGATTCCTCAATCGTTGAATTGTTTTCGTCAAATTCTTCGATTGCCCATTCGTCATTGAAAACTTCGGCGGCCTCTTCGAACGAAAGTCCTAAGCCGTCTTTTTTCTTGTGTTTTTTTATGTTCGTGGCAGCTTTTGCAGGGTCGCTTTCAAAATTTTCTTCTGCAGCATCCATGATTCAAAAATGTATCACATCTTTGAATCACAAACAATGTTTCCACAAGGGAGCGGGCGGCGTTTTTTTTGCGGGCTGTGTTTTTTTTCGGGGTGCGTTATAGTCTTTTGGAGTGTGAATAAGTCTTGCCTTAAAATTTGAGGATTGCCTATGAAAAATTCCAGATTGCGGCTTTGCTCCGCGTTTTTCTTTCTCTCGTTCCTTTTCGCATCCTGCTCCGACGACTTTTGGGAATATCCTTCCAAGTCATTTGACTCAAGCCTGACGGTGAAAATTTCGCAGAGCGACAATGGAGACGGAACGGCGAGCGTCAACTTCCGAATAAACGGAAACGCGACGGGCGTCATATATACGATAGACGGAAATTCTCCTTCCGTGGAATACTCGGATTCTTCATCTGACCATATAAGCTATTTCGGGTACAAGTATACGGGCAGTTCGGCTGTGGTAGTCAAAGGAGATTGTACCCTGAAAGCCATGGCCTACAGAGTCGACACGTCCCTGGAAACCGTCAGATATGGCAATGTGTCTTCCGCCGAAATCGATGTGGAGGATGTCGTGACGTATCAGTTTTTGTATGAATCGGAGATACTGCAGACTAGCTCCGAGTTCACTTTCCGTTCGGGAGTCTTCGAGTATGTTTATGACGGCGTTTCATATTCTGATTCCAAGTACAAGCTTGAATTCAAGAAAGATGGAGACGGAAGCGGAACATGGGAGCTTTATGTCTACCACAACGGAAATCCGCTTCCTGATTCCGAGAACGGGCACAACTACATAGCCAAGGGGATTTTCTCCGGGACGAGCTTCGACACTCTTCCTCCGACTACTGGGAATGTCTACTTGAAGACGCTCAATGGAAAGCACCTGGCCACGGTTTCCCTAAAGTATGATTCCGAAGATGACCTTGTGTTCGATTTGCCAATCTCAAAATCCTTCATTGAAAAGGTCACCGCCGACTATTGATTTTTCATTTCCGTGTTCACCTTTCCCGACAGCACTTGTCTGTCGGGATTTTTTTTTGCTTCTGCACGGTTGTCTGCGCGTTTCCTTCTGCTCAATTGAATAGGGCTAAAAATTCGTGGTATTATTCTAAGCATTTTGCGATTGGATTGGTTTTGCGTCCAGTCATTGAAAATTTGGGGGCTTTTATGAAGGTTGTTGTAATCGGCGCTCAGTGGGGCGATGAGGGAAAAGGAAAAATAGTCGACTATTTGGCCGAGAACGCCAAGTATGTCGTTCGCTACGCTGGAGGACCGAATGCCGGACACACGATTGTCGTCGACGGAAAGCAGTACGCTCTCCATCAGGTTCCGAGCGGAATCTTGTATTCTGACAAGGCCGTGTTCCTTGGCGCGGGAATGGTAATCGACCCTGAGGCTCTTTTCAACGAACTTCAGATGCTCAAGGACAACGGAATCGACTGGGAAGGCCGCGTCTTCATCTCTGACCGCGCTCACATCATCCTTCCACGCTACCGCCAGATGGACAAGGACAGGGACGCGGCAAGAAAGAGACCGATTGGAACGACTGGACGCGGAATCGGAATCACATATTCCGAGAAGGCGCAGAGGGACGGCCTCCGCCTTGCAGATTTGGACTGGGAGAAGAAGATGTCCGAGTTCGAGGGCGAGGACAAGGCCTATCTCGACAAATACAAGGACAGGCTCATCTCCATGCGTGTCGACTTGACCGCCAAGATGTACGAGTACAGGAACGAGAACATTCTGTTCGAGGGTGCCCAGGGCGCGATGCTCGACATCGATTCTGGAACTTATCCGTACGTCTCTTCCGGAGCTTCATGCGCCGCGGGTGCCGCCACTGGATGCGGAATCGGGCCACACGATTTGGACAAGATTCTCGGGGTTTTCAAGGCCTACGAGACGCGCGTCGGAAACGGGCCTATGCCGACTGAGTTCAACGACAACGACGAAGCCGAGTCCGAGCTTTGCCGCACTGTGCGCGAGACCGGCCGCGAGTACGGCGTCACTACAGGAAGGGCGAGAAGGTGCGGCTACCTCGACTTGGTGGCTCTCCGCTATGCCTGCCGCGTGAACTCCCTCGACTCCCTCGTTCTCACGCACTTGGACATCTACGACCCGATGGAGCAGATTGAGGCGTGCGTCGCCTACGACATTGGCGGAAAAATCGTCACTGATTTCCCGGCCGGAGTCGAGGACATGGAGAACGCGAAACCGGTCTTGAAGAAGTTCAAGGGCTGGAAGACGAGCCTGAAGAGCATCCGCGAGTACGACAAACTCCCGAAAGAGGCGCGCGACTACATCGAATTCATCGAGGATTTCTGCGGAACGAAAGTCGGAATCGTCTCCGTGGGCTACGAGCGCGACGAGACGTTCATCAGGACGAATCCGTGGGCGTAAGTGTAAAAAACAGAAGAATTTTTGTTTGAGCGAAAAATAGAGAAGGGCTTCTTCCGCTTCAACTGAAACGAGCGGGAGAAGCCCTTTTTCATCTTCCGTTTCCGAATTCCACTTTCACCATTCCCGTCTTCTCGTCGAATTCGTCTTCCTTCAGACCGTACAGCTCCTGTATGAAACCGCCTGTGAAAATCTCCTCCACCGTTCCAGCCTTTCTGATTCTCTCTCCGTCGACGCAGATTACTTTGTCGGCAATCGCGCGCACGAGGTCTAGTTCGTGGAGGGACATCAGAATCGATTTCCCCTCGGTTCGGGCGAGATTCCAGATTGTCTTTAGTATGTCGATTTTGTAGAACATGTCGAGGAATGAAGTCGGCTCGTCCAGCACGATGATTTTTGTGTCCTGGCAGATTGCGCGCGCGAGCATGACCCTTTGCCGCTGTCCGTCGCTTGTCTTCATGAAGTCCTTTTCGAGAATGTCCGACGCGCGCACCTTCTCGGCGGCATCCTCGACCGCTTTCCTGTCGCTTTCCGAGAGAATCCCCAGCGCGTTCGTGTACGGAAACCTTCCTGTGGCTATGACGTCCCTGCATGTCATCAGTTCCGGGTGGATTCTCTCCGTCATGACCATGGACATTCGGGTGGCCACCTCCTTCTCCTTCATCGAATCCATGCTTCGACCCGCGACGGCGATGCTTCCTCCCATCTTTTTGAGCTGCCTCGTAATCGTCTTGAGAATCGTCGACTTTCCGGAGCCGTTGGGGCCGATTATCGCGACGATTTCCCCCTCTTCCACGCAGAAGTCGATGTCCGAAATCAGGGCAGACTTTCCGTAGCCGACCGTGAGCTTTTCCGCTTCGAGCGTCTTTCCGTTTCCTGCTTCGCCTTTCATTTTCGCCTCTTCATCATCATGCAGATTACGACAGGAACGAAGAAGAACGCCGTCACGGAGCTGATGCTCACTTCCGTGGGGGCGAAGACCGTGCGCGCCAGTCCGTCGCAGAAGAGGGTCGCCGCGCTTCCCGCCAAAAAACAAGAAGGAACGAGCATGATGGGCTTGGACGTTCCTGTGGCGGCTTTCGTCAGGTGCGGAATCGCGATGCCGACGAAAGATATGGGGCCTGCGAACGCCGTGACGCACGACGATAGCACGCTTGAGAGGATGATGAGCGCGAATCGCAGCGCCTTTATGTTCACGCCCATGTTCCTCGCGTAGTTCTCGCCCATACCGAACGCGCCTATCTGCTTTGAGAGCGTGAAGACCGCGAGAGCCGCCGGAAATACGATTGCCGACATGATGCGCACGTCCGTCCAGTTCGCGCCGGAAAAGCTCCCGACCGACCAGTTGTGCAGGTTCACGATGTTCGAGTCGTTCGCGAATGTCACGAAGAAGTCGGTCACTGCCGAGCAGATGTAGCCGATGAGTATCCCCATCACTATGAGGACTGTCATCTTCTTCACGCGCATGGAGAAGAGCAGGACTACGCCCATCGCTGCGAGCGAGCCGAGGAACGAAGAGGCGACCATCAGGAGGGAGCCGAACCTCATGCCTTTTTCGACGAAGAAAATCATCGACATGGCGACGAAGAGCTTCGCGCCAGACGAGATTCCGAGGACGTAGGGACCCGCTATGGGGTTCGAGAAGAACGTCTGCAGCAGGAATCCTGAAAGCGAGAGCGCGCCTCCGAGGACGACCGCGGAAACGATTCTTGGAAGGCGGAGATGCCACACGACGTTGTACGCCCTTTCGTCCGGGCTTTCTCCAATGAGTATCGAAGCTATCTCCTTAATCGATATGGACGCGCTTCCGAGTGTGAGGTTCCAGGCCACGAGGAAAGAGAGCGAGATGAAGAGGATTGCAATCGTCGACAGAAAACGCTTGTTCATTTTTCGAGTTTCTTCAGGTACGAGAGGTTGGAGTCGTCGCCGTTCTGGATTTTGTACAGCTCCGAGAGGAATTGCGCGAGGCCCGTGCTTTCCTGGAAAAAGTCCTTTCCCGTGCTGTATGCGTTCCCCTCCTTCACGGCCTTGAAATCCATGAACATCGGGTTGATTCTTGAGAGTTCCCCAATCGAGCCGATTTCGCCGGCTATGTTTCCGTTGTAGATTATGATGTCCGAGTCGACCGCCGCCGAATAGAAGTCCTCGAAAGTCATGTTCATCGTTGAGAGTGCGTTCTCCTCCCCGCTTCGGAGTTTTTCCAGCGCGTATTCTCCGCCCGACAGAGCGATGAGGTTCGAGATGTAGTCCCCGCTCTTCCTCACGTTCACCGCGCCTGTCGATGTCACATAGAAGAAGGCTATGCGCTTGCGCACGCTTTCCGTATGCCTTTTTGAAAGCACCGGCTCTATCTTCCTGATTTCTCCCTCGAAGAACTCTTCCGCCTCCTTCTCCTTCCCGAAAAGCTCGCCGTAGAGCTTTATCCATTCGAGTTTTCCCAGTGGGTTCTTCTCGTAAATCGAGCGTTCCACGATGACGGGGATTCCGATTTCCTCAAGCTTCTCCTTCACTTCCGGCTTGTGGAAAATCATGGTGTTCTCTATCGCCGCGCCGCATCCGTTTGAGAGCAGAAGCTCGTAGTCGGGCGCGCTGTACTTGCCTGCGTACAGAATCTTTCCGCTTTCCATCGCCTGCACCGCGTCTTGAATCTGCCAGTCCTTCTTCCTTGTGCCGGAGAACCGGATTGAATCCATCGCGCCGATTTTCGACACGAAGTCCATGACGGACGACGAGACGAGGTACACGTTTTCAAGAGGCTTTTTGATTTGGACGATTCCGTCGGGCACGTTCCTGATTTTTTTTTGGTCTCCGCCCTGTGGCGCGAGGAGAAATTTCCCCCCGTTCTTTATTGTGACAAGGCTGAAACCTTCCGAACGGTCGATTCTGAATTCCGTGGCGAACGAAAGAGGAACGCTCTCGTTGAAGGCCAGCGATGAAAAATCGGTTTCCCCGCTTTCCGCCCGTCCGCTTTTTTTCGCGCACGAGGAAAGGAGGAGCAGGAAAACCATAAAAAACGATGCGATTCTGCTCATTCTTCAAATTCTATCAGATATTCGATTTCGTGGGGGCGGCTCATGGCCGTCGTGTCCGCCGTCACCTCCACTTTTTTCGCTCCGTCTGGAATCTGCACCGTGAAAGTGGACTTTCCGCCCGCGTTCTCGTTCATGTACTTCTTTCCGCCCACAATCATGTAGTCGAAGTTCCTGCTCGTCCATACGAGACGCGCGAACGTCTTTCCGTCCTTCCTAGTTATCGAGACCGGATTCTCTATCCGCGCTTTCCCTGAGCCGCCGGAAATCTTCACGTTGACCGACTCCGCCGCCGACGAAAAAAAGGCGAAAAACAACAGCAGAATTATGCCGAATCTTCTCATTCTCTTATTCCAATGTGACAGACACTTTGTGGTCGTACCAGATTCCCTTCTTTCCGACGAGGGCGAGGTCGAATTCCGTGTTGAGCTTTTCTACGGGGATGTCGAATCCGAACACTTTCTCGCTCGTTCCGTCGCCGTATGTCACGGTGTCCTCCGTCGGACGGAGCCACTCGCTTTCATGCTTCGGAGCGTCTTTCGCCTTCCCTGAAAAAAGGTTCAGGATTTTTTTGCCGGAGAGGCTCACGTGGATTTTCATCTTTCCGTTTTTGACGGCGAGGATTCCTTTTCCTCCGTGCGCCTCGTTGACGTGGAACATGGAGCTGTCTGTCGTGAATCTCGCTTCATATTCCCCGTCCAAAAGCGATGCCGATTTTCCGGCCGCTACCTTATTTTTTTTTGATTCAGACAATGCCTTAACAGCGTCGGCCGTGTGCGAGACATAGAGGCTTTCGATTTCTGGGATTCTTCCGAGTCCTTCAATCTGGCAGTCGATTTTGTCGAACGCGCCAGAAGCCTTGAACAGGCTCTTCCAAGAGTCGTTGTCGTCTCCGGCCATGTCGTTGTTCGCGTGGTCTCCTGCGACAACCATGAGCGGTCTCAAGACGACTTTCTTGTATCCCTTCGCCTGCACCGCCTTGATGACGTTCTCGCACGAAGTTTCCTCTGGCTCGCCCTCAACTGTTCCGATGAACACGTTCTCGTATCCGAGTGAGGCCATCTGCGAAGCCATCTGCGAGTAGCTGATTTTGGCCGTGTGCGATGTTCCGTGTCCCATGAAGACGAAGGCAGTTCCGTCGGCTTTCGCGTCTTCCAATGTGCCGAATCCGGCTTTCTTCACGGCCTCGGCTGTGATGGCCTTCGCGACTGTTTCCTTGTCGCTGTTGACTGTCGCCGCGTCCTTTCCGACCTGTCCCAAAAGCGGTTCAGCTATCGCCACGGCTTCGAATTTCTTCTCGTACTTTTTCACCGCCGCTGAAAGTTCGTCGTACTCGGCTCCGTGCATCAAGTGTGTCGGCTGGATTACGAGGTTCTTCACTCCGTTTTTCACGGCCCTGTCGAGTGCCTGCTCCATGTTGTCGATTTTCTCGCCGTCGCGCGCGTTCACATGGTTCAAGATTATCTGCGCCGTGAAAGCTCTTCTCACAGACCAGTCAGGATTCGTCTTCGCGATTGCGCCCTCGACTCCTCCGATGTCCGCCGCCCTGCTGTCGTTGAACGATGTTCCGAACGACACCACGAGAATCTCGTTCGCTCCGATTTTGTCCTGGTTGAGCGGATTGTCCTTTGAAGCGTCGCCCGTGTCCCGTCCGAAATAGTCCGGGTCCGCGTTCTCGCCTTCGACAAGCGCCTTCTGCGCGTCCGTGAGCTTGTCCCACGCCTTCTTCGCCTCAAGACACTGCTTGTCCGTCTTCGATGTCCACTTCTGGACGTAAATCGCGTCGATTTTCTTCGCTACGGCGTCGGCTTTTTTCTGGTCCGCGCTCTTTCCGGCCGCGAAGGCAAGCGATGTGGCTATCAAAATTGAAGCCGCGGTAGATAGAATTTTTTTCATTTTTTCCTCCAAAATCGAAAAAATTTTTTTAAATAAAAAAAGCCCTGAAAACCAGGGCAATTTCGCGTAGGGAAAACGACCTTCAGCTGCCGTCTTTTCGGCTTTTTTAGAGATGGTCGTCGTTCGGTACAATCAATTGCTCGTGATTTTGGATTCCAGCCGAAAGTAGAACTCCGGCCTCTCCAGTACCATTATGCGCGGCAGGTTTCCTGGCTCGAACATCATCGCTTTGCCGCCTTCCCGAAAAAATCAGTGGCACAAATGGCTTCGCTCCGTTCCCACAGTGACGAGATCGCTCAGGCTTGCAAACCTGATTCCCTTTTGACCGTTTCTTGCTGGAATGCAGAACGGCACCGCGCACTATTGTCTAAAAACTTAGACGGAAGAAGATTATCCTAAAGATTCGTCTGTGTAAATTCTCCGCCATTTGTTAAAATTGTCAGTCTTATGGAAAACGAAAAGAAACTCATTTTGGCGCCGATGGCGACCCTTTCCCACGAGGCGTTCAGGCGGTGCGTGGCGGGGTTCGGCGGATGCGACGAGTATTTCACCGAGATGATAAACGCCGGTTCCCTTTTGAACATGGGACCGTGGGAGAAATTCTACATGATGGACGGTCCCGACCCCGGCAAAATAGTCTGGCAGCTCACTGGAAACAATCCTGAGAAGATGGGGGACGCCGCAAAAATCCTCGCATCGCTCTCCGGCATCGGCGTGGACTTGAACATGGGTTGCTCCGCGCCGCAGATTGCTGGGACAGGAGCCGGAATCTCCTGGATGACGAAGGACTGGGGCGAGACTGAACGGATGGTGCGCCTTGTGAAGAAGTCCCTGCAGGAGAACAAGGGGGCGGACGGAAAGGAGAAGAGGCTTTCCGTAAAGATGAGGCTCGGCGACGAGAAGTTCACCGAGGAGAGGCTCTTCGATTTCTGCTCGATGCTCGTGGACTGCGGAGTCCAGATGCTCACGCTCCATCCGAGGACCAAGAAGGAGAAATACAGGGAGCGCGCCCGCTGGAATTTCGTGGACGATTTGACGAAGCGTTTCCCTGACATTCCGATAATATTGAACGGAGACATCAAGGATTTTTCAAGCTACAGCTCTGCGGTGGAGGCCGCTCCCGATTGCGCGGGGGTGATGGTCGCGCGCATGGCCGCCCAGAAGCCGTGGATTTTCAAGGAAATCCGCATGGAGGAGGGGGATTCGTTCGATGTGGACATGGAGAAGACCGCACTCGACTTCATAGACGACGTTGAGGAGTGCCAGCCGGAGGAATTCTGGAAGACGAGGCTCAGGCGTTTTTTCGCGTACTACTGCCTGAATTTCAGCTTCGCGCACTACTTCCAAAGCCAGATGCTCAACGCTTCCGACAACGAGGATTCGAGAAAGCGCGTGCGGGAATACTTCGAGAAATGCCCGGACGACAGAATCAAAACCGTCCGCCGCTGAATGGGACTGCCGATAATCTTTTGTACATTTTTGCACATATCGATGTTAAAATGGAAATGAATTTTTTGTTCGGGGATTAATGAGAAGCATCTTTTTGGTTTGCGCGTTTGTGGTCATGGGACTTTCAATCGTGTGCATATTCATTTCACTTTCTCAAAAAAAGCGCATATCGAAATACATGGCTCGGTTGCATCTGATGGCCGTGGTTTCGACCGTGTTCGCCACGGTTCCTCTGTTCACGACGGACTTGACCGTCGCCACTTTGTCAATCTCCCTCTACTACGCGTGCATAGACTGGTACTTGTTCGCGTTCGTCGATTTCCTCTTCTCTTTTACAGAAACTTCGTTCGACGCGCCTCTCATAAAAGTGTTCAGGACGGACTTCAAGATTCTCGGAGCCGCGGATTCCTTCCTTATCCTTTCCACGTTGTTCACCGGGTTCACGTTCACGCTCAAGGAAGTCGTGAAAGGCGGGGAGTTCGTCATGTGGAAGGAGACCGTCGAATACGGGTTCATGGTCCACTCCGCGTTCGATTATTTGATAACGTTCTTCATCCTGGCGTTCCTGGTGAAGAAATGTTCCTCCGCCGCGAAATTCCACAAGCAGAAGATTTATTTCACGATGGCGTGCTTCTCCGCGGTCATGGTGATGAACTTGAGCTTCATGATTTTCGGAAGCGAATACCGTTTTTCAGTCATATCATATGGATTGCTGACGTTGCTGATCCATGTGATTGGATTCTATGTCATGCCTCTCAAACTGAATTTGCGGATAAAAGGCATGATAGCCGAGGACATGAGCGACGCTGTGGTCTGCTTCGACTCGGAAAGCGACTGCGTTTTCATGAACAGGATGGCCAGGAAAATATTCAAGACCGAGGAGAAGTGCCGAAGGCGGCTCGCTTTCTATTCGGTCTCCGGTTGCGACTCGCTCAAGCTGAAGGACGATTTGGAAGTCGACGGGGATATACGCCACTTCAACATCCTGCTGAACATGCTCAAGGACTCCCGTGGCAGGAACATCGGCTCGTACATGGTGTTCTCCGACATCTCAAGGGAATACGAAATGATAAAGAAGGAGAAGCGGCTTTCCACCCACGACACTCTTTCCGGCTTCTTCAACAGGTCCACGTTCTTCAAGGAGATGGAAGACATACTCCAGAACGAGCTTATCGTCTCTCGCTATCTCGTCTGCACGAACATAAAGAATTTCAAGATGTTCAACGACAGGTTCGGCTCGGAAGAGGGCGACAAGGTTTTGAAGAAGCAGGCGGCCGCTCTTTTGGAACTGCTGTCGGGCGTTTCGGACGGCAAGGTCGTGGACGGCTCAAAATCCGGCGACTGCATAGTCGGGCGCATATCGGGCGACAGGTTCGCGCTTCTCGTTAGGAAGGACTCCTTCGACTTGGATTGGTTCTGCGGGAAACTCAGGGAGGTGCAGAATTCGGACGGAATCGGAAAGTACAAGCTCCGCGTCCTCCTTGGAATCTACGAGATAACGGAGGACAGCCTTTTCACCGAAAGCGTCTATTCGATGTACGACAAGGCGAATCTCGCCATAAAGAACGTGAGCGACGAAGTGTCGAACATGGTCTATTTCTACGATTCCGCACTCATGGAGCAGCTCAAGCACGAGCGGAAGATAATCGGCATGTTCGAGAACGCTTTGGAGAATGGGGAATTCTGCATGTTCCTCCAGCCGCAGGTGAGCAGCCGCACGAAGCGCGCTGTCGGCGCGGAGGCCCTTGTCCGGTGGGTCTCGAAGAACGGGATGGTGCCTCCGGGGGAATTCATCCCTGTGCTTGAGAACGCGTCCCTCATCCACCGCCTCGACCGCTTCATCTGGGAGGAGGCCGCCAAGAAGCTCGCCGAATGGAAGTCCAAAGGGATAGACCTCTACATCGCCGTGAACATCTCGGTGAAGGATTTCTACTATCTTGATTTGTACGGAGAATTCACGTCCCTCGTCGAGAAATATGGCATAAACCCCGGAAACCTAAAGCTTGAGATAACGGAGACCGTGTTGATGCACGACCTGAAGATGCATTCTGAGATACTTTCCAAATTGAGGGCGTACGGATTCTTCATAGAGATGGACGATTTCGGAAGCGGATACTCGTCCTTGAGCATGTTGAAGAGCATAAAGATGGACATACTGAAAATCGACATGGCGTTCCTCAAGAAGAGCAAGAATCCAGAGAGGAGCAAGACGATAATCGAATCGATAATAAACATGGCGAAGAAGCTTGGAATGAAGATTGTCACGGAGGGCGTCGAGGAGAACCAGCATGTGAAATTCCTCACCGACGCGGGATGCGACATATTCCAGGGGTACTATTATTCGTGCCCCGTCTCCGTCAGCGAATTTGAGGAGAAATTCATGGACATGAGAAAGGAGGGGGCGCAATGATTCTGTTCCTTTGCATGTACGCGCTGCTAACCGTCGCCCTCGTTTTTTCGCTCGTGTTCATAATGCGCCATGCCAGGTCGTCGAACAACGACGCGACAAAGAAGATTGTCCCAATTATGGCGGTCGCTGTTGTCGCTGTCGCCTCGTATACGGCTTTCCTCGCGTCCGATGGGTACTATGTCGCCATGTTCTTCAACACCGTGTACTACATCTGCACGATATGGATGACATTCTTCCTGCTGCGTTTTTCGTACAGCTATGTGGGAATGCCGGGCAAACTTCCGTTCGAGCGCGTTCTCGCAGTCTTGGGTGTGGTGGATTCGCTCTCTCTGTTGGTGAACCTCTTCACATACCACAGCTACGACTTGGTGATGATGGTCTATTCCTTGTACCACCAGTATTGGGGCTTGGCGTTCACTCCGCTCCACTATGTGCATCTCGGATTCTGCTATGTCATGGTCGCGTCTTCGTTCGTCCTGCTTCTTGTGGGAGCGGTGAGGGCGCCTTCGTTCTACAAGCAGAAGTTCCTCTTCATACTTGGCGGATACCTGCTCGTCATCGTCGCGAATTTCATAAGCTACACGTTCAATGCGCCTGTGGATTTTTCTGTTCTGCTGTACGCCGTGATGGCAGGTTTCATCTGCTTCTACACTGCGTACACTTTTCCGCACCAGCTTGTGACGTACCTTCTGGACAACGTGAACGAGAAGATTGAAGACGGACTCGTCTTCTTTGATGAACATGGCGGCTACGTCTATTCAAACGAACGAGCGAGAAGGCTCCTTTCGGATGGCGCGGGAGGCTTCTCTCCGTCCGCAGCGGAAGAGTATGCGAAAGCGTGGAAGAGCGTGCACCCGGAAGAGGAGAAGAACGGCAGGGACTCGTTCAACGAGCTGAATCCCGTCACGCACGAGATGGAAGAGCAGCACTATGTTGTCGAATACCAGACGATGAAGTCGGACGGAATCGAAATCGGCTCTTTCTTCAAATTCGTCAACAAGACGAAAGAGACTGTCCAATATCTGAAAGAAAAGTACAACGCAACGCACGACGAGCTTACGGGGCTGTACAACCGCATCGGTTTCTTCGAGAAGGTGATGGACGTGCAGTTTTCCAGACGCATGGAGGAGGATGAGAAGTACCTGATGCTCTTCTCCAACATAAGGGATTTCAAGCTCGTGAACGAGACGTTCGACACTTCGTTCGGGGACGACATCCTCAAGACAATCGCAAAGCTCCTTAAGGAGAACATGTCGAACGACACTGTGGCTGGAAGGATAGGCGACGACAAATTCGTCCTGTACATGCGGAAGAGCAATTTCAGCGAAAAGATTTTCGTCAAGGGATTCCGGCAGCTGTTCTCTTTCACGACTCGTTTCCAGTACAAGCCGAAGCTCATGGTCGGCATTTACGAGTCCACCATGCCGAACGAGAACCCGCAGCTCATGTGCGACAAGGCTCAGATGGCTTGCGACAAGCTCGCGAAAGACTACCAGCACACGTTCGCCTGGTACGACAATGCCCTCATGGAGAAGGCGGACGCGGAGAAGAACATCGTGGACGAATTCGACCAGGCCCTTGAGAACGGGCAGTTCAAGATTTATCTCCAGCCGCAGCTGGCCGACGCGGGCACGGAGAAGGAGCGTTATTTTGGCGCGGAGGTTCTCGTCTGCTGGGAGCATCCTGTCAAGGGGACGCTGTACCCGGACGACTTCCTTCCGACGCTCGAAAAGACGGGACTCGTCTACAAACTCGACAGTTTCGTTTGGGAGGAGGCCGCCAAGAAGCTTTCCGAATGGAACAAAAAGGGCTTCAAAAACCAGTCCGTGTCCGTGAACATTTCGCAGAAGGACATCTACTACATCGATGTCTACAAGACGTTCGCCTCGCTCGTGGAAAAATACGGGATAGAGCCGCACCAGCTGAACATAGAGATTTCGGAGTCCGGCTTCATGAGCGACTTCGAGCTTTCAAAGAAGCTTTTCGAGAGCCTGCAGGAATTCGGCTTCAAGGTGGAAATCGACGACTTCGGAAGCGGCTACTCTTCGCTCAACATGCTCAAGGACATCCACGCCGACGTGCTCAAAATCGGCCGCAGCTTCCTGAACGAGTCCGACAATTCCGAGCGCAGCAACACGATTCTCTGCACGATAATCAACATGGCGAAGGATTTGGGCATGGACGTGCTCGCCGTGGGCGTGGAGTCCGAGGAGCAGATGAACCTCTTGAAGACTCTCGGCTGCGAATCGTTCCAGGGATTCTATTTCTCAAAGCCGGTTCCGGTCGAGTCCTTCGAGAGAATGTATCTGTAGCTAAGAGTTCCATCTACTCAACTTTGACTGTTATAGCATGAGAACCTTGGTTTCCATAGTTCGACTGCTCGATTGTAGTTGTTGTGCTTCCAGTATAGGTTGCGAATGTTGTCCATTCGTCTCCTTCCCAGCCATTTTTTATGACCGTGACCGAGAATGTGTAGTCGAATCCTGGCTCTAGGAAGGTCTCTTTTTTCTGGTTCCAATAGTAGTTCGCTATGCCGTCCAGATAGCTTGGATTCATCGTTCCGTATTCCTTGCCCTCGTAAGTTGTTTCGCTCCCTGTGTAAGTGAAGTTGACGTTGCTTCCCGTGACTGTGCATGAATATTCGAGTATGGAACCGTCTTCAAAAGCGCCAGTTGGAGGAACAATCGTGACGACAGGGTATGTGCCTGTGTCGTTGAATGTTCCCATCTCTAACGACGCAGACTTCTTTACTCCTGCCAAAAGTTCTATTGTTTCCGCTCCGTAGTACATCACCGCATCGTATGTGAATGTCTGGGGATCGCTTGAATTGCCATCGTCGCCGCTTGCTGTCTTGTACGCGAGAGCCGAGACCGTGTATGTGCCTGAAGTCATTCCATCTAGAAGAATCGGTGAATCGATGCTTTTGATTTCCAATGTTTTTTGAATTTCACCGTTGGAATCGCGAATCCTGATTTCATATCCTTCGATGTCGCTTGCTTCTTCCGTTGTCGACAATGAAAGTTCTATCGATGCTGTCTGCTTTGTAAGGTTGATTTCAACTTTGTTCGTCCCTGCTTGGACGGTGAATATGTCCGATTTTCCTTTGTACAGAACGGCACGGTCTTCGGAGTCTTCGTCTGCCATGTATGCTGTCGCCTCAGCATAAATCTTTGCTCCGACGGGTATTCCATCGAAATTCACAACCTCGGTTTCCGTTACAGCCACTGTTTTGCTCTCTTCGTACTCGCCTTTCAAGCAGACTTCCAAATAGAGACCCGACAGTTCGCTTTCTGTAAGCGACTTTGCGGCTGCCGAAATTTTTTGAGTCATGCTCTTGTCCAATGAAAAAAACAAAGAGGACCCATCTGTCGTGCCAGAATCGGAACATGCCGACAAAATAAAAGCTGTGAGCAATAATCCCACGATGCGATTCGCGATGTTTTTCATGTAACACCTCCGAAAGTTATTTTATTGAAAGCGTTCTTTAAGAATGTTTATAACATGGTTTTCGCCGCTTCGTCTCATTTTTCATGGGAGCTTAAAAAAAATTTTTCTTAAAAAAAATTTACCGCCTGTTCCGTCTGTTCACAATCATCAAAATCCGAATGAAAGAGGCGATTGCGTTCAGCGCGCTCGCCACATAGGTCATCGCCGCCGCCCAAAGGACGCTTTTTGCTCCGTCTATTTCCGACTGGTCCACGAAAACGCCCGAAGACTTCAGAATCTTGAGCGCCCTCCACGAAGCGTCGAATTCCACGGGCAGCGTCACGATGTAGAAGAGGGTCGCGCCCGCGAACAAGAGAAGGCCGGCGTTCACCAAAAGCTGGAAAATCGGGTTGCCCGACTGCGCCGAATATCCCAAGCCCACGCCCGCTATTGCGAGCAGCGGCCCGATTCTTGAGCCGATGTTCGCGACTGGGACGAGCATTCCCCTTATGGCGATTGGCGTGTAGCCCACGTTGTGCTGGATTGCGTGTCCGGTCTCGTGCGCCGCGACTCCCACAGCCGCTATCGACGAGCTTGCGTATGTGGCGTCGCTCAGGCTCAGGACTTTCGTCGTGGGATTGTAGTTGTCCGTCAGGTTTCCGCTGATTCTCGCGATTCTGACATCCGTGATTCCGTTCGCCTGGAGGAGAATGCGCGCGGCCTCCGCTCCAGTGATTCCCTTCTTCGTCCGAACCCTGTCGAATTGGGCGAACCTGGACTTCACGGCCGAACTCGCCCACAGGCTCAAGAGCAGGGCGGGTATGGCGAAAATCAAGTATGAAAAATCAATTCCGTAGTGCATATTTTGAATTTTGAAAAAAAATTTGAGCAAATGCCGAGTTTGAGCATATCGTAGTTGCTGAAACTCGGCATTCGCTGTTCTATCTTTCGATTGTGATTGACTGGTCGGCCGTGAAGCTCTTTCCAGGCTCAAGCGAAATCAATCCGGTCTTGTTCTCCCATGTGTGGTCGGTGTTCTCCGCGTCGGCTGTTCCGTACCACGGCTCGATGCAGTTGAAGCCGTTGCCGCTCGCTCCTTCGGCTCCGTTTCCGCCCTGCCAGACCATCAGGTATGGATAGCCCGCGCAGTTCACTTTCACGAGGGAGTTGTCCTTCTTGTTCCTCAAGCCCATCCAAGTTGAAGTGAACTTTGTGAAGAAGTGTCCGTTTCCGAATCCGTCCTTGTTGATTGGAATGATTCCGGCATCCTTTTCTCCGTACGGCTTGAAAATCGGAGCGGTTCCGTCCTCGTCGGCCTTGAGCTGGGCTGATTCGTTCAGAAGAACTGTCGTGAGCGGCTCCTTGTTCTCGAATTCGTACTGGTAGTCGGCGTTTGTGGTGCCTTCCGGGTCTGTGTTCCTTGGGCAGCAGAAGGCCGTGTGGCTTCCGAGCGAGAACGTCATCTCGGTCGTATCGGTGTTCGTCACGGTCGTGGTGAATTTGAGGCCGTTCGAGGTCAGTTCGTAGTGCGTCTTGAGCGAGAACTTCCAGGGGAACTTGTCGGCGGTCTCGGCGTTTTCTGTAAGCTCGAACGTCGCGCTCGTCTCCGTGCTCTCGAGGAGCTTGTGCTCCATGTCGCGGCTCATTCCGTTGTTCACGAGGTGGTACTCCTTTCCCTCCCAAGTGTAGAATCCGTCGCAGATTCTTCCGACGTGCGGGAAGAGAACCGGCGCGTGGAATTTCCACACTGATTCCGGGCCTTCAAAGACATATTTCGTGCCGTCTTTTCCCCTGAAGGAGTTGATTTCGGCACCGTGCGTGTTCAGGACAACCTCGAAGTTGTCGTTTTTCAAAGTAATTGTAGACATAGTGGTTCAATTCTACCCCCGATTTTTCTTTCTTTCTATCGCAGTGGCTTGTTGTGTGCTAAACTTTATGAATGTTCGAGATTGAATTGAAGGCCCATGTCGATGACAGGGAGAAAGTGATAGAAAATTTGAACAGCTTCGCCGACTATCTCCAGAGCGTGCAGAAGGATGATGTTTATTGGGCGGTCCACAAAGACGGACGAAAAATCCAGACCCGCATCCGAAGGGAGAAAGACTTGGACTCTGGCGTTTCCAAAATCTACATGACCTACAAGCGCAAGGAAAGGAGAATCGCGGAGAACGGAAACGCGCTTGAGGTGAACGACGAGCGCGAGTGCGAGATTTCGGATTCCGATGCGCTTGAGACTCTCTTGAAGGACGCTGGCTTCGTTGTCGCGCTTGAGAAGCACAAGAGCGTCATGGGCTGGCGGTTCGGCGAGTGCCACATAGAGCTTTGCTCCGTCCCCCCGCTCGGCGACTTCCTTGAAATAGAAGTGATGAGCGAGAAGGACGACGAAAAAACAGCCGAGGAGAAAAAATTGAAGATAATGGAAATATTGAATCGATGCGGAATCGGAGAAGAAAAGATTGAAAATCGTTATTATTCTGAAATGCTCGCCGAGATAAAGTCGGCAGTCGAATAAAAAAAAGTCATAATTTGGAGGAAATATGTTTGACCGCGCTATCTACAAGGCTCGTGCTCTTGATCAGTTGAAGAACAGATGGCTCGCGCCGTGTTTGGTTACAGCCGCCGTGTTAGTAATCTATGTGGGACTTTATGTCGCTTCGGGAATTGTCGCCGACACAAGCAAGGGGGCGCTGCTCGTCCAGTTGATTTCCCTGCTCATCGTCTGCGAAGCTGGAATCGCATCGATGGTTCTTCACTATGTCCACTTGAAGATTTCCCGTTCTACCGTGCCCGCCACTCTTGACGACGTGCTCGTCGCCATCGGCGACTATTCGGTGAAGGGCATTCTCGGTCTTCTTTGGTACTCGCTCTGGGTTTTCCTTTGGTCGCTTCTCTTCTACATTCCGGGAATCGTGAAATCCATAGCCTATTCCCAGATGTTCTTCGTGATGATTGAGAATCCCGAAATCGGTCCCATGAAGGCGATGAACATAAGCAAGGTGATGACGAACGGGCACAAGGCCGATTTGTTCGTCATGGAGCTGAGTTTCCTCGGTTGGGGCATCCTCTGCTGTCTTTCGGGCGGAATCGGCTTAGTTTGGCTCATTCCATACGAGATGACTGCTTTCTCGAACGCCTACACCGCGTTGAAGATGGAAGCCATCAACACGGGAAAACTTACGCCAGCTGATTTTTCAAAATAAACGGAGTCGGAAAATAGAAAATGAAATCCTCGAAAAAAGGTCTTGTCATAGTAATAGCTTTGGTCTCTCTCGTCGTCCTGGTCTTGGTCGCTTCGGGATTCGTGGCGGTGGTCGATAAAGTCAGCTCGAAGACGGTTGAGGAAAAAATCGAGCAGAAGCCCGTGCAGAAGAGCCGGAAGAACAGGAAAAACACGAACGACGTCTTCAAATTCGTATTCGGCAACAGCGAAAAGCTCCCTGAGTTCGACATAATCGAGCATCCGTATTTCGCAGTCCTCCATGTGGAGGGCGTGATAATGAAGAACGGAGACACCTACAACCAGGAATGGATTATGGACACGATAGAGAATCTTGTGAACGACTCCAAGAATCTCGGAATCCTCCTCTATGTCGATTCCCCCGGAGGAACGGTCTACGAGTCCGACGAGACATATCTCGCGCTTTTGGACTACAAGGAAGCGACAGGCCGCCCGGTCTTCGCCTATTTCGCGTCTCTTGCGGCTTCCGGCGGCTACTACATAGCTTCCGCGGCCGACAAAATCTACGCCAACCGGAACACTCTCACAGGCTCCATCGGTGTCATCGCCGGGGAAAGCCTGGACGCGACCGAGCTTCTGGACAAAATCGGAATCAAGTCGAGGACGTTCACGGCCGGACGCAACAAGAACATGCTCAACTACAACCAGCCGCTCACGGAAGAGCAGGCGCAAATCATGCAGTCCATCGCCGACGACGCGTACGAGCAGTTCACTTCGATTGTGGCGGAGGGGCGGCACATGCCGATAGAGCGCGTGAAGGAACTCTCCGACGGCAGAATCTACACGGCGTCCCAGGCTCTCAAGAACGGCCTCATAGACGATATCTGCTCTTTTGAGGAGGCCAAGGAGAATGTTGAATACGAAATGATGAAGGACGAGGACTACGATTCTTCCGCGAGTCTCGAATTCGAGGATTTCTCCTACAAATACGAGTCGAATTTCATGGACTTGTTCGGAAGCATACACAGCCTTGTGAAAAATCCAAAGGCGGAATTCAAACTCAACTATTTGGCGTACTGAACGAGTTCCAGCTCCAGCACTTTGCCGCAGAGTCCTCTCTCTCCGTCCTTGCAGAGTGCCGTGACGAACGGCCGCCCGATGAGGACCCTGTCCGCGCCTAGCGCGTGCGCAGTGGCTATGTCGAGCGGTGTGCGTATTCCTCCGTCCACCCAGACGGCTCCGCAGTTGCTTTTTGCGTCGCGCGCGTGCGCCGCGAGGAATTCGGCCGTGCTTCCCTTCCTCGTCTCTATGCGTCCTCCGTGGTTCGATATGTACGCCACGTCCGGCCTCACTTCTTCCACAAGTTTCAAATCTTCGTCCGTGAAAATCCCTTTTATGGCGAACGGCACGTTCAGAACCTTGTGCGCGTAGTCTCGTATCTCCGAAAGTTGCTCCGCCGTCTTCTTCTCCAGATTCACCATGTTTCTCATCGTGAGTATGTTGTACGAGTCGATATCGATTCCGATGAGGTTCGCTATTTTCGATGCCCATTCGATTCTTTCGATGATTTTTTCGTTCGAGTACGGCTTTATGAAGACCGAAGCCGTGGACTTGACGCTCTCAATCGCTTCTATGCCGAATTTGAGCTTGTCGTCAGGGTAGCCGTCCCCTATGCAGAGTCCTATCCCCACGTTCTTCGAGGCCGCTACGATGTGGGCGTAGTAGATTTTCTCGTCGCTGTAGCCGATGTTCTCCACGGCTCCCGTTATCGGAGCGATGGCTATTCTCGGTATGCGGAATTCCGGCGGCAGATTGAGAAATTCTTCTATTTTTTCGCTGTTTTCCCTGCGGATTCGCTCCCAGTCCGAGACGTTCAATATGAAATTCTCGTTGTTCCTCACTCCGCCCATTCCCGGAAGTTCGGACACGCACGCGCGCCCGTTGCACATTCCGCAGAAATGGCACTTGAAATTAGTCGCCAAAGCTCGTTCCTAGGCCGCGTCCCGCCGCAATCATGGGGTTGTCGCTTTCGATGTTCTTCACTTTTCCGGCTATTTCCGACAATGGAACCGCCACTATCTTGTTGTCCTGCATTGCGACGAGCGAGCCGAATCTCTCTTCCGCCAGGAAATGCGCCCCCGCCGCTCCGAACTGCGTCGAAAGGATTCTGTCGAACGGGGATGGCGTTCCTCCCCGCTGCAGGTAGCCCAGAACCGTGACCCTGGAGACGAGACCCGTGGCTTCCTCAAGCTCGTGGGCGACCCTGTAGGCGATGGAGTAGGGCATGAGTTTCCTCCGCCTTTTCAGTTCCTTTTTCGTGAGCAGGGCTTCGTCCTTGGAGAGCGCGCCTTCCGCAACCACGACGATGGAGAATTCCTTGCCCGCGTCCTTTCTTTTCATCACGCATTCGGCTATGGAGTCGATGTCGTAGGGGATTTCCGGGAGGAGAATCACGTCCGCGCCGCCCGCTATGCCGGAGTAGAGCGAGAGCCAGCCGGCTTTGTGCCCCATCACCTCGATGACCATTATCCTTGAGTGCGAGTGGGCGGTTGTGTGTATCCTGTCGATTGCCTCCGCCGCCACGTCCAGTGCCGTGTGGAAGCCGAAAGTCACGTCCGTCTTCACTATGTCGTTGTCGATTGTCTTGGGGAGTCCGATTACGTTCAGCCCCTCGTTGGCAAGGAGGCTCGCGGTCGTGTTCGTGCCGTTTCCGCCGATGCAGACGAGAGCGTCCATCTTCTGTTCCGCGTAGGTCTTCTTTATCGCCTCCACCGGAAGCAGCCCAGTCTTCTCGTCGACTTCCGGGTTCTTGAACGGCTTTTCGCGTGAAGTTCCGAGTATCGTGCCGCCCCTCGTCAAAATCCCCGTTATGTCCTCTCCCGAAAGTTCGAAGCAGTTGTTCTCGATAAGGCCCCTGTACCCGTTCTTTATTCCGATTGCCGTCATTCCATATTGGATTGCCGCAGTCCTGCAGACGGCCCTGATGGCCGAGTTCAATCCGGGGGCGTCCCCTCCGCTTGTCAAAATACCAAATCTCTTCACACGCATAGTTCAAAAATTATACAAGAATAAAAACACAAAATCATCAATCTTTTTCAAGAGAGAAGCCAGTCGAGCAGATTTCTTTTTTGAATCCCGTTGTCGTTGAAGTCTGGGGTGTCGTCCAACGTCAGAACTATTTTTTCATAATTGTCGCCGATTTCCCTGAGGGGACGGAACTCTCTTTCTGTAGTCGCGATATCGGTAAGAAGATAGGAAACTTGAATGTATGTTTTGCTTTCGTTTTTTTCTGCTATGAAGTCAATCTCGAAAGCGTCTTTCTTTCCTATGAAAACTTTGAATCCCCTTGATAGGAGTTCCATAAGCACTATGTTCTCAAGAAAAGCTCCGATGTCGTTCTGCCTGAAACCTGTCACCGCATTCCTTATGCCCAAATCAGCCACATAGTATTTTTCAAACGTCTCAAGGATCTGCTTCCCCTTGAGGTCGTAGCGGCTGACTTTGTTGATGATGAAGGCGTTCTGCAGCGCATTCAGGAATTCGTAGACGGCATCGTTTCCGAATGTGCGGAACTGGCTTTTCACAAAGGCTGCGATTGATTTCGCTGAAAATATGTTTCCGATGTTTTCAAGCAGGAAATGCATTGTCGATTCCAATTTTTCTGCGGATTTTATGCCGTTTCTTTCGATTACGTCCTTTAAAATCACGGAATTGTACACATCGGCAAGGTATTGCCGTATCAGATTTTCGTTTTTGTGCATGAAATGGATTCCGGGCAGTCCCCCAAAGCGCATGTAGTCCAAAAAAAGTTCCTTGTCAGATTTCGTCTCTCCGTTTGTGGCTTCGTGGAACTCCTTGAATTCCATGAAAGTGAGCGGAAAGATTCTGGTCTCCACATATCTTCCTGCCAAGTGCGTGGCGAATTCCCCTGAAAGAAGGCGGGAATTCGAACCTGTTATGTATATGTCTGAATCCAAGTCCTTCATGAGCGAAGCCACAGCCTTTTCCCAGCCGTCCACGTTTTGAAGCTCGTCGAGGAATATATATATTTTGTGCTGTTCGTCGCCGTGTTTGGACATCGAGATTATTTCGTTGTAGAGGGACAGGTAGTCCCTGAATGCCGCGAATTTCAACGACTCAAAATCGAAGAAGATTATGTTCCTCTCAGGAATGCCCGTTTTTTTCAGCTCTTCTATGAACGAAATAAGAATCGACGATTTTCCAGAGCGTCTTAGGCCTGTGATGATTTTTACGACAGGCGAATCCTTGAATTCAAAGAGACGCTCGATGTATCTCTTTCTTTTTATCATGGAATCCGATTTTACGGACAAATCGTCCAAAAAACAAGATTCTGTCCGTTTTTTCGGATAAAATCATCAGTCTTTTTCAAGAGAGAAGCCGTTCGGGAAGTTCCACATGAATTCTTTTTTCCAGAGGTATTCCCTGTCCTTTTTCCTGAGACTCTCGATTTCTTCGAGGAAAGCCGCCATCTCGTCCTCGAACTTGCCGAAAAAAGGGTTCGGGAAAACTGTGAAAATCTTCTTTATCTTGTACTGCCCCTCTATGTCGAATTTTATCACGGTCATGTCGTTTCTCTTCTGCTTGCCGTCCTGGAGAATCTTCGCGCTTTCTTCTGTCGTTATCGAGTATCCCGTGGAAAACTTTTTCCTGCTGTAGATTCGCTTGAAAAGCTTTTCGACATATTCCGTGGGCATGGAGACAGACGAATCGGGGGTTATCGTGTTGAAGTTCAGCGCGGAATGGAAACTGACGCGCATGAAAGAGCCGATTGCCGCCGAACTTGCGTTGTGGAGCATCTTGTACCTCACGTTCTCTTCTTCGATTATGCGCCGGCTCTCCTGCATGAGGGCAATTTCCCTAAAGCCGCTTCCTCCATGTGCGAGCGTCTCTTCGTCCACGTCCTTCATTTTTTTGAGGATTCTTTTGAAAGCCGAAATCTCCGCGTCCGTAATGTCGATGTTGAAGACGATTGCAAGAGCCAGATTGTATGGAAAAAAGAACGCCACCGTGATTGTCCTGAACGACTCCTCGTCGAGTGTCCTGCAAAAGTCCCTGCCCACTGTTTCCAGGAAATTTTTTGACGGCTGCCGGAAGTCCATCTCCTCGACTTCGCACTTGACTGGGAATGATTCGTATTCCGAGAGACAGTTCTCCAGCCGCGCCCTGCTTCCGACATACTGAATCTGCAGCACCTTCAGCTTCTTCGTTATTTCTTTCTCAAAATCGCTTGTAAAATCGCTCTTTTCCATCTTTCTATAATTTTCGGAATTTAGCTTTTCAAACTATCGAATTCAATATGCAAATTCCGAAAATTTAGAGTGAACTTTAAATTTTGGAGCTGAAAATGAAAATTGCACTTGTTTATGGCGGAAAATCGGGCGAGCATGAAATTTCCCTCGTCTCGGCGGCGGCAATCGCCCGCAATATCGACTCAAAGAATGAAATCGTCCCGATTGCCATCACGAAAGACGGAAGATGGTTTTTGCAGCCTGAATCTGAGCTTCTTCGCGTGAAGAAAGACGAAAAGGCGCATTTCGAGATAAAGGAAGACTCTTCGAAAGAGGTTCTCGTCGTTCCCGCGGGTGGAACAAAGCGGACGTTCAAGGTCGGAAGCGAGGAAATCGGCGTGGATGTCGTCTTCCCGGCCCTCCACGGAACTTACGGCGAGGACGGCACGATTCAGGGGCTTTTGGAGATGGTGAACGTCCCTTATGTCGGCTGTTCCACTCTCGCGAGCGCGATTACGATGGACAAGGAGAAGACGAAGGTCGCTCTCGCCCAGGCCGGAATCCCAGTCGTCCCTGGCTTCTGCATGAGGAGGAGCGACATCGCCGACTCAAGGCGGTACGACGAACTTCTTGAAAAAGCCGTTGCGATGGGCTTCCCGCTCTTCGTAAAGCCATGCTCGGCCGGAAGCTCGGACGGAGCGTCGAAGGCCGACGATTTGCAGCACTTGAACGGAGCCATAATCGAGGCGTTCAGCTGGGACGACAAGATTCTGATTGAAAAAGCCGTGAACGCGCGCGAGGTCGAGTGCTCCGTGACCGGAAACCCCACGACATACGACGGAAAGGAATGCGACATGGTTAAGGCCTACGGACCTGGCGAAATCGCTCCAAAACACGAGTTCTACGACTACGATGCCAAGTACAACGACCCGGACGGAGCGGACCTCCTCATTCCCGCGAACCTCCCGGAAGAACGCCTTGAGGAAATCCGCTCGCTGGCCGTGAAAGCCTACACCGCGCTTGATTTGTGCGGCCTTTCCAGAGTAGATTTTTTCATCGACAAGGACACGGACAGGGTGTATCTTAATGAGATAAACACACTTCCGGGATTTACGCAGATAAGCATGTTCCCGAAGATGTGCGCGGCGTTCGGTCTTGATTTCACATCTCTGACCAATCTTCTCTTGGACGAGGCCGTGTCTCGGTTCGAATCAACGCGGAGATTGCAAACTTCGAGATAAAATGGTAAAATACCGTGTGCATGGTCTGTCCTTTTGACCGTGTGCATGGTCTGTCCTTTTGACCGTGTGCATGGTCTGTCCTTTTGACCGTGTGCATGGTTATTTTTTTATAGGAGCGACTTATGGAGAGGATGGACAGAACGGCGGACAAGGTGAAGATTTTGGGGCGGAAGATATTCTTCGTGAACCCCTCCTCGAAGATATCGAACCATGTCCTTCTGGATTTGCGCGACAACGAATACGAAGCCTATTGCATAGACGATTTTCGCCATGTGAAATATGCGCTGCAGAATTTTGACGATTCCATCTGTTTTGTTTGTGTCGATTCCGGACTCTCGTACACGACATGGTACAAATTCATAAAGTCCGTGGAATTCGACGCGAAATTCCGTGGAGTCTTGATTGGCGTGCTCTCGGAGCGGATGCCGCAGTCCAAGAAGGATTTCTTCCTTTTGAACACGAATCTGCCGTGCGGATTTACGATGACGAACATGCCGTTCAAGGACATCTTCAAGAGAATCCAGAAGGTTCTGGACATAAACGAGGCCAAGGGAAAACGCAAATTCATAAGGCTCCTGCTTTCGATGAACAAGCGGATAAACGCGTTCGCCGAAATAAAAGGTCGCGTCTTCTCGCTTGAGATGCTTGACATAAGCTCTGTTGGCTTCGCAGTGAATGTGTCCGCTTCCGTCGCTTCCTCTTTCGTCCCGAAGCAGGTACTCAAGAGCGTCTCCATAACGCTGGACAAGACTACGTTCACCGTGCAGTGCGTCGTGTTGATGTCGAAAGTTTCGGGGAAAGTCTGCAATTCCGTCTTGTACTTCCTCAACCCTCCTGACAAATTCGTGCAGGCTGTAAAGGCGTTCATATTCGAGGAATTGGACAAGAGCTTGGAAAAATTGCTCAGCGCATCTTCGTTGGACAGGACGGACTACGAATCTCTCGACTTGGATTCACTCGGCACTTACGGAGAAATCAGCGAGGACGAGGAGCTTGAGGAGATTGCGGAAGCTGAGGAAATCGAGGAAATCGAAGAAGCGACCGAAGTCGATTTTTCCAAGATAATAGTGGAAGCCGATGAAGAAGGAGAAGACGAAAATGGCTGATGAAAAAGTTCCCGTCGCCCACGTTTACCCGGAGGGGTGCGTTTTCGACAAAATCGAGGACATAAGGGACAAGAAGGTTGTCGTGATGGGCTTGGGCTTGAACGGAGGAGGCGAGGCTTCCGTCCGCTTTTTGCTGAAGCACGGAGCCTACGTCGTCGCCACCGACATGAAGAGCGAGGCCGATTTGCGGACGACCGTGGATTCCATCAACAACGATTCCTCTCTGGACAAGTCGCGCCTGACATACCGGCTTGGAGAGCACCGTATCGAGGACTTCGAGGAAGCCGACTGCGTGATAAAGAATCCGGGCGTGAAATACGACGGAAACCGCTTTTTGGCGGCCGCGAAAGCGATAGAAAGCGACATCTCGCTTTTCCTCCACTTCTCAAAAGCCCCAATCATCGCCGTCACAGGCTCCAAGGGAAAGTCGTCGACCGTGAGCGCAATCTACTATGGGCTGAAAGAAGCTGGTTTCGACGCCTATCTCGGAGGAAACATCACGGTCTCCCCGCTCACTTTTTTGGAGAAGACGAACGAAAATACGCCTGTCGTCCTTGAGCTTTCTTCTTGGCAGCTCGCCGACCTGCACGGGCGCAAGGCTTTGAAGCCGAAAATCTCCGTAATCACGAAAATCATCCCCGACCACCAGAATTTCTACCACTCGATGATTGCGTATGTCGCCGACAAGAAGCTCATCTACGCCGACCAGACGAAAGCCGACTATTCGATAATCGACTTCGACGACGACCCGGCGGCTGACGGCGGCACCCTCATCGAGAACTGGGGGAACATTTTCGCTCGCGAGACAAAGGCGCGCGTCCTCCGTTATTCAAAGAAAGCCCTGCCCAAAGACGTTGAAGGCGTGTGGCTCGACAAGAACGGACACGGAAAATGCCGCGTTTCAGGAAAGGACGGAAAGGCAAAAGAAGAGACAATCATGAAGGATTTGATTGTCCCCGGAAAGCACATCCGAACTAACGCCTTGAACGCCGCCCTCGTGATGAAGCTGATGGGTGTCGAATCGAAGAAAATCTCGGAGATTTTGGGACGCTGGAACGGAATCGAGCACCGCCTGGAATTCTTCCACGAGACTGAAATCGGCGGGCAGAAATTCCGCTTCTACAACGATTCCGCCGCGACCGTGCCAGAGGCGGCAGCCCTCGCGAGCCAGAGCTTCGACCGGCCCGTGATTTTCCTCACCGGCGGAACCGACAAGGGGCTTGATTTGTCGCCACTTTCCGACACTCTCGCTTCTTCGTCTTCCATAAAACCCGAGGCAATCTACATGCTTTCCGGCAGCGCGACCGACAAGCTGCTTCCGCTTTTTGAGAAGAACGGAACGAAAATCCGCGGAGTCTTCGATTCAATCGACTCGATGCTCGAAAAACTCAAAGAGGACGCTCCCTCGTTCGAAAAATCGGATTTGCCCAAAATCGTCGTCCTCTCTCCGGGAGCCACGAGCTTCGGAATGTTCAAGAACGAATTCGACCGTGGAAATCAGTTCAAGGAAAAGGTCAGGCGGATTTTCGGAAAATAGAGAATTTGCCGCTTCGGTTTTGTTCAATCGAAGCTTTGTCTTTGCGGCACTGTTCACTGTTTTTCGCTATAATGAATCCTTATGACATATTTTTTTGAAACATACGGTTGCGAAATGAACATCGCAGAAAGTGCCGCAGTGGAGCATCTTTTCATAAGTCGCGGTTGGAAGAAGGCTGAATTCGCCGAATGCGCCGACGTCGTCATCATCAACACATGCTCCGTGCGAGGCTCGGCCGAGGACAGAATCTTCGGCAGGCTCGGATATTTTACGGGTGTGAAGAACATCAGATACAAGAAGCCCGAAGCGAAGACCAAAGTGGAATCGATGAAGCGTGCCGTGGAATTCACCGAGAAAAACGGAATCGTACCGTTCACTGTCATTTTGATGGGCTGCATGGCGGAGCGTCTTTTGGGCGAGGTGAAGGAAAAGTGGCCGGTTCTCGACTACGTTGTGGGAACCTTCGGAAAGTACAAATTCGGCGATATAATCACGGCGGTTGAAGAGAGGAGGGAGCCTTTCGAAATCGAAGAGGAGGAGACCTACTCGTTCGCCCCTGTGAGCTACGAGGAGGAAGCCTTCTCAACGTTCGTCCCGATTATGCACGGCTGCAACAACTTCTGCACATACTGCATCGTCCCCCACGTTCGCGGCAGGGAAGTCTCCCGCCCGCTCGACCAGATTCTCTCGGAAGTGGACTTCTTGAGCGGCAGGGGCGTGAAGGAAATCACCTTGCTCGGACAGAACGTGAACGCCTACAGGTGCAAGGACAAGGACGAAAACGGAAACGAAATCGAACTGAATTTCCCCAAACTCCTCAAAAGAATCAGCGGGCATCTGGACAAAACAAATTCTTCAATAAAATGGATTAGATTCGAGTCGTCGAACCCGAACGACTTCTCGGACGAGTTGATTGAGACCGTCGCCGCCGACAAGCACGTCTGCCACGGCTTCCACATCGCCGCCCAGCACGGAAGCACCGAAATCCTCAAGCGCATGAACAGGAAGAACACGCGTGAAGAATTCGTCGAGCTGATGGCGAAACTCAGGAAAGCGATTCCCGATGTGCAGGTCATCACCGATTTGATGGTCGGCTTCCCCGGCGAGACCGAGGAGCAGTTCAACGAGATTCTTACGTTGATGGAAGAGGTGAAATTCGAGAGCGCGTTCATGTACTTCTACAACCCGCGCGAGGGCACACCGGCCGCTTCCTTCCCGAACCAGATTCCGGTCGAGCTGAAGAAGAAGCGGCTGCAGAAAGTCATCGATTTGCAGCTCAAGCACACGCAGGAAGTCATGACCAAGCGTGTTGGCTCGACGCTCACAGTCCTCGCCGACATCGTGAGCAAGAACGACGGCACCGAACTCCTCGGAAAGACCGAGCAGAACGAGCGCGTCGCCTTCAAAGCCGACAAGAAGCTCATCGGCTCTTTCGTGCGCGTCCGCCTGGACTCGTTGAACGGGAACACATTCAAGGGAACGCTCGTAGACTGATTCCATTTGTCGAGCAGGCGTATTCTTTTTGAAGCGGGGTGAAGTGCGCCTTTTTAGAACAATCCGCAGTTCGCCTCGTACTCTTCCTCAAGCGAGTGCGTCTTTCCGAAAAGGTGCGTCGCAAAGTAGTGCGAGACCGGGAAGTCCGAGCCGAAGAGGATTTTTGAATTGTCCGTGGCTTTTTCGCGGAGAAGCTTGAGGTCTTCTTTTGATATGCAGGCGGTGTCGGAGAAGACGTTTTTGTATTTGTTGAGCATCTCCGCAGTTTCCTTGACCGGGTTTGAATGTGCGAGGATTACGCGCGCATTCTTGTATTCCGCGAAGAATCTTTCAAAGCGTGTCGGAAGGTCGCACTTCTGCGGCCCGCAGTGAATCAGAACAGACTTTTCATTCTTGTCCGCCCATTTGAAAATCTCATGCAGCGCCCTTTCGTGCTTTGGATTCTCCTCGTCCCAATTTTGTCCCGCCGGATGCAGCTTTACTCCGCAGTAGTCGAACGCCCCAGCCGCGCTCTCCACGCTGATTCCCTGCTCGGCATAGCGCGGAATGAACCAGAGATACGGCCGCGCGGTCAGAACATCCGACTCGAAGTTTGAAGTGTACTCGATTTCCTCCTCCACCCTCAAAAGCTCCGCATCGTCGCGGCAGCTTGACGTTGATGAATAGCGGATTTCGGTGACACCTGTCTTTGTAGAGAGTTTTTCGATGAGCTCGAACAGTTCCAGCGCGTCGTAGTAGATTTCGTTGAACTGCCCGATGTGGACGTGGTGGTCGGTCATTTACCGTTAAGACCATCCAAAAAGTCGGTCAATCCTGTAACAATGTTGTTGAAGGAGCTTATTTTTGACGAAGTGGAATCCATAATCGAATTCAGTGAATCAAGGAACCCTCCAACTTTCACGAGGTATTCGCCTTTGGCATACTCTATGTATTTTTGGTACGTTGTTCCACATCTTTCACTGCAAAACTGGAAAATTTTCCCTTTTGTATTGCGATATTGAATTATAGGTGAAATCCCTTCGAGCGGACGACCACATGCTTTGCATTTTGGCTTGAAAAACGGCATATTTCACTCCTTTATTTTGTGCGTTTTCGACAAATCACTTTCACGACAGGTGATGTATGCACTTACGAGAAAACGAAATCATTTTATTTTTTCGCCTCAAAATTAAAATCCGCAGGGGAAATTTTATCAGAGATTTTTTCCCAAGTACCAAAAGCCATTGCCCCACCATTTAGTATTGCTATGGTTGTTGTTTTGTCATCAGTGCTGTTTACTCTGACTTTATATGCGCATCGAGTTTTATTAGTACTCGGACTATCATATGTATCCGCCCATGTAATCACGAATTCATCTTTATCGTCATCTAACTTGCCATAGCCGAAATTTTCAAAATTGCCAGCAAGACTTCCTTTTATGAAAACTTCTGTTCCAAATTGTCTTATGACATAAATTCCATTATCACTTTTGATTGTGTATGGACCTTTTATGTTTTTGATTGGACAAGCCGTGTTGTCAACACTTTTCCATGTTCCTGCAAGATTGTGTATTTGTATATCCTCCATGAATTTCAGACTCCCTCCATAGACTTGTGCTTGAGAATCATTGAACTATAGAGGGTAAATACTGAACAGTTTTGATTAGCTAATTTTAATCATAAGACGATTGCACATAGGGCACTTTGGGACTCCCAATGCTGCTGTTGTCTGATAATGACATATTTGACATTCGTAAAGATGGTTGAACGGACCTGCTGCAAAAATTCCCTGTCCCAGTTCCACGGCATAGGCCGGCTTTTTGATGTTCTTCATAGCATTCATAAAAATGCCTCCTTTTTGGATAAAACAATTTATCGACTCAAATCTGAGTCAGTTTTTATTGTACTTTGTATTTTTAGTTTGTCAAGAAATCTTTATATCATCATAAAATATAAATTGACAGGACGCTTTATGCTTGGTGAACAGATAAAAAAACTTAGAATGTGCAGGGGATTAACTCAAGTTGAACTGGCAAAAATTTTTGGAGTAACGAAACAGAGCGTTTCAAATTGGGAAAATGAGAATATAATGCCGTCTATCGATTTGCTCGTAAAAATTGCAAAGTTCTTCAGCGTCTCTACAGATTACATACTTGGACTTTCGAATGAGCATGCGTTGAACACCTGCGGTCTATCAGAACTACAAATCGCACACATCCAGACAATCATCAACGATATTGTTGAAATCAAGACAGCAAACGCCTAATCATAGAAAAATCCCACACATGCGCAAGAATTGCACCGCCTAGGACACACACGGCTCTTGGCAGCGTTCTCCCTCAATCGCACATTCAAATCCACCGATAATCTAACCAGTTTCCACAAGAAACTGCGCGACCATAGGGGCTCTCGCGGGTCCCGAAGGTGTTGGCGGTTGCTCTTCAATCTCTACCGAACGTTGTGAAACGTGCGGAATAAAGTTTTGGAGGGCGTGCAATGACAGCGAAAATCATTTTGGTTTTGGCGATTGCCTGCTTCTTCTTGGCAGGCTATCCCGCTTGGTAATTGCGCTCTCTCGCTGAAAAGTCCAGAGAGTAAAAAATAACCGCCTAAGTCTCTCAACTTGGCGGCTTTTACCAAAAAGTGAAGACCAACCGTAGCATTTGGAAATGTTGACGCATTTCCGTGGTTGCGCTTCTTTTTTTATTTTAGTCCGTCGCCTGCCATTTGTCAAATTTCGCGCGCATGCGTTGAACACCTGCGGTCTATCAGAACTGCAAATCGCACACATTCAGACAATCATCAACGACATTGTTGAAGTCAAGGCAGCAAACTCATGATGCCAACGCGATTGGGGAAAAATACTGATATACAAGGAAGAAAGTGTGAAAGATCAAAAAACATTTTCAAGACTGTTTATCCTGCTCGACACGGCAGTCTTTGTATATTTTGTTGGCGGGCGTATTCTTTTTGAAACGGGGATTGAAAAATCAAATTCCGTGAAATTCCAATTTTAATTCGTAAAACTTTCTTGTTTATAGCTTGTTTCTCGGTCAATATTCTATAATGAATGGCGGTGCGGAATTTTCGAATCTGCATCGGGAATCGGCATCGCCGCCCATTTTGGAAAATCAGAGGAAATAAATGAAAGAAATCACACTCGAAGCGTTTGGTGGAAAAGCCGACGGAAAATTCAACAACACAGGCGCGTTCGCCCTTGCGTTCGCGGAATTGGCAAGGAACGGCGGTGGAAAGCTCACTCTCTCGAAAGGCGTTTGGTCCACAGGCCCAATCGACATTCCGTCGGACACTACATTGGAAATTTCGGAAGGAGCGGAAATCTCGTTCATATTCGACACGAACCTTTATCCGCCGGCTTTCACCCGCTGGGAAGGCGTTGAATGCTACGCAATGCACCCGCTCGTGTTCTCTTCGCACACGAAGAACGTGAAAATCACTGGAAAGGGAACGATAAACGGAAACGGAGAGCCTTGGTGGAAGCTCAAGAAGGCAAAGAAGGATGCCGGCCAGACGGAACCAAAGGAGTCGTACGAGAAGGTCTTGGCGGCCATGAACCCTGGATATGAGAACCAGCCGGGCGGCGGCGGCGGAAGGGAAATCCAGTTCCTCCGTCCGAGCCTTTTGGAAGTCTCGTTCGCCGAGAACGTCACAATCGAGGGCGTTACGATAAAGGATTCTCCGTTCTGGACAGTCCACCCGCTCTATGTGAAGAACCTCACGCTCAAAGACCTCCACATCGAGAATCCATACACGGCTCCGAACACCGACGGAATCGACGTGGACTCTTGCGAGAACGTCCTCATCGAGAACTGCTTCGTGTCTGTCGGCGACGACGGAATCTGCATCAAGTCCGGCTCTGGCCCTGACGGAATCAGAATCAACAAGCCGACCGTGAACGTGGAGATAAAGGGCTGCACAGTGAGGAACGCCCACGGCGGAATCGTGCTCGGCTCGGAGACTGCCGCCGGAATGAGCGGAATCCACGCCAGCGACTGCGATGTTTCTGGAACCGACCGCGGAATCAGAATCAAGTCCAGAAGAGGAAGGGGCGGCGACATCAACGACATAGAATTGAAGAATCTCGTGATGAACGACACTCTCTGCCCGATAGCGATGAACATGTACTACAAGTGCGGAATCACCGACCAGAAGTCGCCTCTGTTCAGCCTTGAGAAGCAGCCTGTCACGTCCGAGACACCGCGCATCCACAACGTGAAAATCATCGGCTGCAAGGGAACCGGATGCAAGGCTTCGGCTGGATTCATCGTGGGACTTCCTGAGATGCCAATCGACAACCTCGAAATCCGCGACTGCTACTTCACGACTGACGAGACATCCGACCGCTCCCCAATGGAAAGCGACATGTTCTACGGACTCCCGGAAGTCACGGAAAAGTCGTTCAGGATTTTGAACGCGCCTGGGCTCAAGCTTGAGAACGTGAAGATTGAGGGGCCAAAAGAGACTTTCATCTATAAATAGAAGGGAATCGGCTTTTTTTGTTTCGGAGAAGATATGAGAATAAAAAGAATTCTTTTTTCTGCTTTCGCATTTTCTGTTCTGCTTTTCTCTTGCAATTCAAAAAAGAGCGAGGTGAAGACGGAAAACAAGAAAATCATCACTGTCGGATATGCGCAGGTCGGGCACGAGTCCGACTGGAGGCTTGCGAACACGAAGTCGTTCAAGGACACGTTCACGGCCGAGAACGGATACAACCTGATTTTCGTTGATGCCGACAACTCGCAGGAAAGCCAAATCGCCGCGATGAGGGATTTCATCTCGCAGAAAGTGGACTACATCGTTTTGGCTCCCGCCGTGGAGACTGGTTGGGACGAAATCCTCAAAGAAGCGAAAAACGCCGGAATTCCGGTCATTCTATCCGACAGACAGCTCAAAGTCGCTGACGAATCGCTCTATCTCTGCTGGGTCGGAGGAAACTTCCTCCGCGAGGGCCGGGAAAGCGTGAAGTGGCTTGAGCGTTATCTGGACAAAAAAGGCCGATCCGAAGACAGCATCAACATCGTCGACCTCCAAGGTTCCCTTGGCTCGTCCGCTCAGAAAGGACGCACGAAGGGAATCGAGGAGGGCATCCGCGCCCATGACACATGGCACCTTGTGGCGAGGGAGAGCGGCGACTTCAACCAGGAGAAGGGGCGGCAGACGATGGCGAAAATCATCGGGGAGATAGGTGCCGACACGATAGACGTGGTGTTCGCGGAGAACGACGACATGGCGTGGGGCGCGATAGACTCCCTGAAAGCCGCTGGGAAGAATCCCGGAAAGGACGTGATAATCGTCAGCTTCGACGCGGTGAAGGAATCGTTCAACAGAATCCTCAAAGGAGAAATCAACTGCACATGCGAATGCAATCCGCTGCACGGCCCCAGGGTCGACGAGATAATCAAGACGCTCGAACGCGGTGAGCCGGTCGACAGAATCCAGTACGTCTCGGAGGGCGTGTTCGACGAGGAAAACGCCGCGGCCGCCCTTCCTACAAGAGCCTACTAGCCGTCAGACCTTGAACCTTTCAATCTGTTTTCCGATTTCATCGATTGAGAGGCCTACAGATTCCGAGAGATTGTCGAGGATTGCCGATGTGTCGCGGATTCGCTCCGCGCCCTCGTTCATCTTCGACATCTTCTTGAAGAACTCCCCCGTCTCCTCTTTCAGGCTCGTTATTATCCGCTGAATTCCCTCGCTGCTGCTGGTCATCTCCTCTGACGCGGTTTTCACGAAGATTGTCTTTTCGTTCATTGTCTCAAGCGACTTTCCTACGTGCTTCGAGCCGTTCGACTGCTCTTCGAGCGCATCCTTTATCCTGTTCACCACGTCGCTCGTCTCTGAAATCTGCGACGACACCACCGCGAACGACTCTTTCGACCTCTCCGACGCGAGAACCATTTCCTTTATGGACGCGTCTATCTCCTTGAGCTGCCTGCCTATCGACTTCGACTGTATGGAAGAGGTCTCGGACAACGCCCGTATCTCGTCCGCGACTACGCTGAATCCCCGTCCTGCGTCCCCGGCGTGGGCGGCTTCGATTGCGGCGTTCATCGCAAGCAGGTTCGTCTCGCTCGCTATCGTAGAAATCGCGGCGTTCGCCTGCGTCAGAAGCTTGCTCTCCTCCTCGATTTTCTTTATCTTCTCGTTCACGTCGTTCTGCTGCTTCGTTCCTTCTGCCGCGCTCTCCGTGAGATTCCTGAACGAAATGGCCATGCTGTCCATCGAATCGTTCACCGCGGCAATGTTCCCTATCATCTCCTCGATTTGGGTTGACGCTTCCGCTATGTTCCTCGCCTGCTCCTCGATGTTCTCCCTCTGCGATTCGATTTTCGCCGTGATTTCCTGAACCGCGTTCGACGTTATCGACACCCCGTTCGCGTGGTTCGTGAAGTCCGCGTTTATCTCATGTATCGTCGAAAGGATTTCTGATATGGATTCGTTCGTGTCGGAAATCTGCGTCTTCAAGTCGCTTCCGGTGGAACTGAGCACGTTCTTTGAAAGCTTTATGTCGGAGATTATCTGCTGGAGTTTTTCGGAGAAGCTGTTGAAGCCGTTCACCACGTCTCCGATTTCGTCCTCGGACGCTTTTGGAATCCGCTTCGTCAAATCTGCGTTTCCTGTCGCAATCTCGTTTATCGATTTTTTGACTTTGACCAGCGGCTTGAACATCTTGTTGAGCATGGCGACCGCTCCGATTATGGCTACCGCAATCGAAACGGAAATCGTCACGAGCATGGCGAACGACATTTTCTGGAGGGTGCCGAAATAGTCGGAATAAGGGGCTTCGCATATTACGGCCCAGTCGCAGCTCGAACCTATCGGCTGGTAGGCAACCGCCATTTTCTCGCCGCCGTCCGTGGTGTACGTTCCCCACGAGGACTCGCCTTTGCAGACGCTCCTGATTATCGCGGCGTAGTCGCTCGTGTCTTCGTCCGAGAGCGTTATCTTTATGTTCGCCTTGTTTTTTATCTCGCCGATGTCCGCTGAGCCTACCACCATTCCTGATTTTCTGTTGACGATTTTCGGGTGCGAATTTTTTCCAATCGTTATCGAAGAGCAAATCGCGCTCATCCTGTCGGCCTTCACGATTGCGTAGACGGCTCCAGACGGCTGGAGATCCTCGTCGAAAATGGGGCTTGAATAGACCATGGCAAGGGCTCCGCCGACTTCCTCAGGATCCGTTATCGATTTTTTACCGAGCATCGTCTGGTCGAACATCACTGTTCCGTCCATGTCGTGCCGCTTTCCGTCTTCGTCGAACGTGTATCCGAATGCGTCGAAAGCGGAGACCGACATGTAGTTTTTGTCGATTGCCGTGGTGGACTTGGACATGAACGCGATTTTTTCCTTGATTGGAACATAAGAATCCCTCATGTAGTTCAACTGGGCCAGAGTGCCGAGCATTCGGAATTCTTTCTGGTTCATCTCGTCAATCTGGATGGAAATGTTCTTTGCCACCGTCTCCATGGTTGTCCTGACCGACGACTCCATCTCGGAGCGGGACATTCCGAACGGAATCAATCCGATGACGGCATTCGACACGACGACGACAGCCAAGGTCGCTGTGAGAAGTTTCGCTTTTACACTTTTTGTCTTCAATTTTTTACCTCGCAAGGGAATCCCCTTTTCATTTTACAACTCATTTTGGATTTTCTCTTTGACAATCATGGTATAATTTTGTCATGAAAACGATTATTTACAATGCGCGCTTGGTCGACGCGAAAATCGACTCGCAGGGAATGGTTGTCTGTGACGGCGGAAAGATAGAGTCCATTTTCCTCGGTGATTTCTCAACCGAGGCGAAGGCGAAAAAGTCCGCAGTAGAAAATTCTTCAACAGCCGCTTTCATCGACGCCGGGGGGCTTGCGCTGCTTCCGGCCTTCATCGACATGCACGCGCACTTCAGGTATCCGGGACAGACCCAGAAAGAGGATTTGGATTCGGGCTTGGCGGCTGCCAGGAACGCGGGATTCGGCACGCTCGTTTTGATGCCGAACACGAATCCTGTCGTCTCGAACCGAAAAATCGCGCTTTCCGTCATGGAAGAGGCGAAGAGAATCAACGAAAAGAACGGAGCGAGAACGAGGATTTTCCAGACTGTGAGCATAACGAAGGATTTTGGGGGAATCGACACGTCCGCAATCGACGAACTCGACTCGAAGGCTTTTCCGGTCATTTCCGAGGACGGCCACGATGTCGGCTCCGCTTCCGTCATGCTCGAAGGCATGGAGAAGGCGGGCAGGAAGGGGATAATCGTCGCCTGCCACTGCGAGGACGTGGAGCTCGCCAAGTCCGCCCGTCCGTTCAGGCAGGCCGCTCTCAAACTCATGAAGGAGAACGTCATTCCGGCGGGGATCTTCAACGTGGAGCTTCCGAACGTTCCCGAAAGCGTGAACGCCGAAATCGACAGGAACCTGACACGCGCAAACGAGATTCTCGCGCTCGCCGAGGATGCCGCCACCGAGCGGAACCTTGAGATTGCCGCACTCGCGAAATGCCACGTCCACATCTGCCACTGCTCAACGAAAATCAGCATGGACGCCGTGAGGAACGCGAAAGTCCGCGGAATCGACTGCTCCGTGGAAGTCACGCCGCACCATCTGGGGTTGACGGGCACGGCTCTTCCGAACATCCGCGCGCTCGTGAATCCGCCGCTCAGAAGCGAGAGCGACAGACGGGCGTTGATTGAGGCTCTGCGCGACGGAACTGCCGACTGCATCGGAACCGACCACGCTCCGCACACGATGGAAGACAAGGCGGCAGGCTCTCCAGGCTTCACGGGACTTGAGACAGCGTTCGCCGTCGTGAACACGGTTCTCTGCAAAGAGGAGGGCTTCTCCTTGAGCCGCCTTTCCGAGCTGATGAGCGCGAACCCGGCAAAGCTCCTGAAAATCGACACCGGCCGCTTGGAAGTCGGAAAGATGGCGGAATTCGCGCTTGTGGACCCGGACGAAGAATGGACTGTTTCTGCCGCGGATTTCAAGTCGAAGGGGAAATCGACTCCGCTTGAGGGAAGAAAACTCGTGGGAAAAGTCCACGGAACGATTTTCGCATGATTGAATTATTGACAAGGAATATTTAATGGAAGAATTGAAAGAAGAAGAGAAAGGAAAATTGGAAAATTCAATTGCCGAAGGAATTGATTCAAGCGGTGAAGAGCAGCCGCCGGTGGGCGACAAGACCGCGCTCGTAACGATTATCGGGCGGCCGTCGGCTGGAAAGTCCACTTTCTTGAACACGGCTTCGGGCGAGCCTGTCTCCATCGTTTCGGCGATTCCTCAGACGACCCGAAACGCAATCCGCGGCATCGTTAACACGTCCCTCGGGCAGCTCGTCTTCGTGGACACCCCGGGCTACCACGACTCGGAAAAGAAGATGAACCTCCGCATGAGGAACATCGTGGCCGACCAGCTTGAGAATTCGGACTTGATTCTCTACATCATCGACTCCACAAGAACCTGCGCGGAGGAGGAGCGGCTCATAACCGCCCTGCTCGAAAAACACCAGAAGAAAATCGTCGTCGCCATAAACAAAATCGACGAGAAGAATTCGATGAAGGAGAGCGCGAGGAAATTCGTTTCGTCCCATCTTTCTGAAATTCCAAAAGAGAAAATCCTCGAAATATCGGCGAAGAACGACGAGGGCATAAACGATGTTCTGAAAGCCCTCTACGATTTGGCACCCGTGGCTCCGCATTTGTATTCGGAAGAATTCTACACCGACCAGGAAGTTGATTTCAGAATCGCCGAAGTCATCAGGGAACAGGCGATAAACCGCCTTGACAAGGAGATTCCGCACTGCGTCTACGTCAAAATCGCCGACATGGAGATGCGCACCCCCACGAAAATGTGGTGCCGCGCCTTTTTGTGCGTTGAGACCGAGAGCCAAAAAGGCATCGTAATCGGCAAGGGCGCGTCGATGATAAAGACAATCCGCGTGGAAAGCATCAAGGCTCTCAGGAAGATTTTCGACTACAAAATCGACCTCGATTTGCAGGTGAAAGTCGAGAAGGGCTGGCGGCAGAAGGACGGAGTTTTGGACAGGATATTGCGCTAGAAAACAAAAGGCCTGCGGATTGCAGAAAATGCGCCGCAGGCCTTTTGTTGCGTTTGCTTTTTTATCTGATTTCCACTTTTCCGTCGGAATGCGCGATGAACGCGGTCGGGCGGAGCTTGGTGAAGAAGCCGACTTCAACCACTCCCGCGATTTTTGTTATCTCGTCTTCCATTTTCTTCGGGTCCACGGGATTTTCCCATGTGCAGTCGAGAATCTGGTTGCCGTTGTCCGTGATGACAGGTCCGCACTTCCGCACGCCCTCGCGGAGGACGCATTTCGCGCCGAGTTTCGCCAACGCCTTTTCAATCGGCAAGCGGGCGTTTCCGACGATTTCCACCGGGAGCGGGAATTTCGTGCCTTCCGTTTCCACAGACTTGGACTCGTCGGCGACGATTGCGTAGGCTTTCGAGTTGTACGCCACGATTTTTTCGAGGAGCAGGGCGGCTCCGCCTCCTTTTATGAGGTTGTTGTCGCCGTCGATTTCATCGGCTCCGTCAATCGTCAAGTCTAGTTCCCCGCCAATCGCCCTGTCGTTGAGCGTGTAGACCGGAATGCCCAGGTCCTTGCAGCAGTTCTCCGTCTGGAAGCTCGTGACGACCGCCTTGATGTCCTTGAGCGTTCCGTCCTGGATTCTCTCGGAAAGCCTCTTCACGGCCGGGAGAGCCGTGCTTCCCGTTCCGAGTCCGATTTTCATGCCGGAGAAGATTTTTCCCTGCTCGATTAAGGTGTCGATTGCGGTCGTGGCCGCAAGGACTTTCTGTTCGTCTTTTGTCATTTTCTCATGTCCCCATAAAATTCGCTTGCCGTCAAAACTGAAAAACAACTCCGCCGGTTTTCAACTTCTTCCGTAGATGTCCTTGAACATCCTGAACTGTTCCTCTCCCTGGTACTGGAGCATCTTCAATCCGTTTGTGACCTTGCAGCCGGCTTCCTTCGCCCTCTTCATGATTGGCGTGACGTTCGGCTCGTACACGATGTCGAAGAGCATCTCCCTGCCTGTGAAGTCGTAGAACCAGAGCGGGTCGTTGTTCTCGTTCGGCTCTTCCGTGGAATTCATGCCCTTCGATGTCGTCTGCACGATGATATCGGAGTGCGACTGGATTTGCGGAATGCAGTCGGCTCCAAGACCAGCGAAATCACATCCGTAGATTTGGGCGAGTTTCCTTGCCTTGAGCTTCGTCCTGTTGCAGATGAGGACTTCCGCTCCGAGTTTCTTGAGCGCGTAGATGATTGCCTTCGCCGCTCCTCCCGCTCCGATTACGGAAACTTTCTTTCCTTTGAGCGTCGGTTTTCCCACGAATTCGACCAATGCCTTTGAGAAGCCCGTGAAGTCCGTGTTGTAGCCCCTCCAGAATCCGCCTTCGTTGATTACGGTGTTGCACGCTCCAATCTCCTTCGCTGTTCCGTCAATCTCGTCCAAAAGCGGCATGATTTCTTCCTTGTGCGGAACCGTCACGCTGTAGCCCTTGAAGTCCATTTCGCAGGCGAAATCGAACGCTTCCTTCGCCGTCTCCGCCTTGAACGGGATGTAGACTGCGTTGAGTCCCTCTTCCTTGAATTTTCCGTTGTGGAGGGCGGGGGAGCCTGTCGCCTTGAGCGGGAATCCTGTTATTCCGTAGAGTTTCGTCTCTTCGTTTATCGATTTGAAGCGGTACATCTCGGAGAGCGTTTTCGGGTCTGTGTGGCCTATCTCCAGAAGATTCTCCGAAAGCTCTGCCGGGGATGTGAAGGACAGGTACGAATGGAACCTTTGCGATACGACCCTTGTCGGAAATCCGAACGTGCCCATAGCGCAGATTATCTGTTCGGTCTTCGCCAGCTGCTCCGACGTCTCTTTCGCGAGTGTCGTGATGTCAGAAAGTCCGTGCGGCATGAACGCTATCTTCGGAATCTCGTAGCCTGTCGTCCGCATCTTGTCCAGTCGCTCGACTATGTTCGTCACCGGATTCTTCATGTCGTGGAAAGAGCGGATAATCCTTGTCCCGAATGCGAGGGCCGCGTCCTGTAGGCTCGGCACGTAGAAGTCGTCCTCGAAATCCACATAGGCGAAATTCTTTGTCGTGTCCTGTTTGGCGAACGCCAACGCGCGCGCGAAAAGCTGTGCCCGGCTCGCCTCTCCTTCCTCGAACTTTCCTCCGTCGGCCACACGGCGTATCGTGAGTATCGCTGGAAGCCCGACTTTCGAGGGGAACTCGCGCACGTTCAAACGTTCGTCCTCGTCCAGCCAATCCACGCGTAATTCAACGAGGTCTATGTACGGTCTGTATCTGTCGGCAATCTCAAGGTCTTCCTCAAGAGTCGTTCCTGTCAAGCATAAGCAAATCAAAGGCTGTGCCATTTTCGTCTCCTCTTTTCAGCTCTGTCGGACGCATTTCTATCCGCACGAAAACAATATCATAAAAGCGGACATCGAAAAACGTCAAATCTGGTATCACGTAAATTGGATAAAAATGAATATATGACTAATACCAGGTGAAGGCTAAAGTTCTCGGATAGATTAAAAAAAGAGGTTCGGATTATGAAAAAGATTCTCAAATCAATTTTTGCAGTTGCGGCTGCCCTTTCTTTTTTCGGATGCAACGGGAAGAAGGAGAGCGGCGACAAAAAGGAAGCTTTCAGCGAAGTAAAAATCTATTCGATAATACACGAGGAGGAGACGCAGGCCCTGTGCGAGCTTTTCACGAAGAAGACCGGCATTCCCGCGACGTTCCTGAGGGCTTCCACGGGCGAGCTTGTGAACCGCGTCATCTCCGAGAAGGACAATCCGCAGGCCGACATTTTGCTCGGCGGCGCGACGAACTACCACATACAGGCAGCGGAGAAGGGCGCGCTCGAAGTCTACAAATCCCCGCTCGCCGAGAACGTCCCCGCATTCGCGAAATCGAAGGACGACACATACACCGGCTTCTGCGTGCTTTCGCTCGGAATCGGCGTGAACAAGAAAAGGTTCGCCGAGAAATTCCCCGGCGTCGATTTTCCAAAGACTTGGGAGGATTTGCTGAACCCCGCTTTCAAGGGCGAAATCGTCCTGACAAATCCTGTCGCGTCCTCTACGGCGTATCTCTTCGTGCAGGACCAGCTGCAGCGTCTCGGAAAGGAGAAAGGCTGGGAGTATCTGAAGACGCTCGCCCCATTGGTCGGCCAGTTCCCCGATTCCGGCTCGGCTCCGGCGAAACTGATTGGAACCGGCGAGTACGCTCTGGGAGTCTCCTACATCCACGCTCTCGCCAAGTACAAGGCGGACGGATTCGACGTTTTGGCGATAGCTCCTCCAGAATCCGTGGGCGATGTGGACTGCATTTCAATAATGAAGAACACGAAGAATCTGGAGGCTGCGAAGAAATTCGTGGATTTCATGCTCTCCAAAGAGGCGCAGGAGTTGATGAGCTCGATAGACTTCACACTCCCGGTGAATCCAGACGCTGTTGGCGCTGAAGGTTCCGTTCCGCTCTCTCAAATCGACTTGATAAAATACGATTCAGCCTTGGCCGCTAAAGAGAAGGACGAGGTTCTCGAAAAGTGGACAAAAGAAGTAAAATAGGTCTGTCCAGAAACTGAAGTCTACGAACAGGTTTATGTATAGAAGAAAAATTCACATTTTGAGAAATTTTTGAAGATGAAATCGAAATCGCTGTCGTTTTTTTGGATAGTCACCATTCTCTACATCTCGGTCTGCATAGTCTTCCCTCTGGTCTGCGTTGCGCTCTCCGTCACGCCCTCTGATTTGAGGAAGGTGTTCTCGACCGACGTGTGGCTCACGGCAATGCGGAACACCGTCCTCGAATGCGTCTGTTCGTCCACGCTCTCGGTTCTCGTCGGCTACATATTCGCCTATGCGGTGGTGAAGGGCGACATTCCGTTTTCAAAAATTTTCCGGGCGGTTCCCATAATCCACTTGGTCACGCCGCCGTTCGTCGGTGGGCTTTCGTTCATTCTGCTCGTGGGCAGGCAGGGCTTCATCACGAAGACGCTTCTGGGGCTTGACGTTTCTCTCTACGGCTTCTGGGGGCTTTTGATTTCGCAGGTGCTCTGCTTCTTTCCAATCGCCTACATGATTTGCGCCGAGACGCTTCGGGGCATGAACCCGAACTACGAGCAGGCCGCCTTGGGCATGGGGGCTTCCCGGCTCAGGATTTTCCTCACCATAACGCTTCCGCTCTCGCTTCCGGGCATCCTCTCGGCCCTGCTCTTCATCGCGGTCTCGGTCCTTTCCGACTTCGGAAACCCGATGATTGTGGCAGGCCGCTTCCGTGTCCTCGCCGTGGAAATCTACACTCAGCTCACGGGGTGGATGAATGCCGGAATTTCCGCATCGATAGGGCTGGTGCTTGTCGTTCCGAGCGTCCTCCTTTTTCTCGCCCAGAACAATCTCGTGAAGAAGAACGCCAAGAAAACCGCCACAATCGGAGGAAAAAGCCAGTTTCTGCCGTCGAAGAAATCGTCGCTGCCAACTCGGATTTTTCTGACGGCCTTCTGCATTGCCGTTTCCCTTGCCGTCCTGCTTCAGTTCATCGCCATCATCTTCGGCGCATTCCAGAAACTTTGGGGAATCGACACCAGTTTCACGCTCAAGCACATCCAGTCTGTCTTGAATTATTCCACCGAACTCAAAAATTCCGTGTTCTTCGCTTTTTTGGGCGCGCTGATTTCCACTTTTTTCGCCTGCGTGTCCGCCTTCATCGTCTCAAGGACGGATTTGAAGTTGAAAAGGTGCATCGACATTTTCGCGCAGATTCCGGCGGCCGTTCCAGGCTCTCTTTTTGGACTCGCATTTTCGCTCGCCGCAAATTCTGCCGGCTTCAAGAATTCCGCCGCGCTGATTGTAATCGCGATTTCTGTGGGCTTCCTTCCATTCTCGTACAGGATAATGACTTCGGTGCTTTCACAGATAAAGACGAGTTTGGACGATGGAGCCACTTCGCTTGGGGCTGGAAAAATCAGGGGGCTTTTCACTGTTCTCCTTCCCATTTCATCCGGCGGAATCTTCTCCTCGTTCCTCTATGATTTTGTGCGCGGGGTCGGTACTATGAGCGCGGTCATCTTTCTTGTCTCTTTCAAAACTCCGCTGACTTCCATAAAAATACTGAATCTTGCGGAGGAGGGATTTTGGGGCAAGGCCGCTTCGCTTGCGCTCTTCCTCACGATAATCACTTTTTCCGTGATTGGCGGGGGAAAAATTTTTGCGAAGCTGATATCCGGCATGAGGAAAAGGGAAAAATGAGTGAAAAGACAATCGAAAAAAACGCGCTTTCATTGAGGAACATCGCTTTCTCGTATGAGAACGCCGGCAAAAAAGAAAAAATCATAGACGGGTTCTCGCTCGACGTGGACGAGGGAAGCTTCACCACTCTTCTAGGCTCTTCCGGCTGCGGAAAAACAACGCTTCTCAGGCTGATTTCGGGCTTCCTAAAGCCGGACTCTGGAACGATAGAAATCGACGGAATCGACCAGGGCAGAATCGAACCCAACAAGAGAGCCGTGGGCATGGTCTTTCAGGACTACGCTCTTTTTCCGCACATGACCGTGAGGCAGAACATAGAATACGGATTGAAGATAAAGGGCGGAAAAAAATCGATTTTGCCTTTCTCGAAAAAGTCGGATTCAATAGAAGAAAAAGTCGTCACAATCTCCGACAAGCTTTCATTGCACGGCCTTCTCGGACGCTATCCGGACGAGCTTTCGGGCGGGCAGCAGCAGCGTGTGGCGTTGGCGCGTGCCCTTGTGCTGAATCCAAAAATCCTTCTGATGGACGAGCCGCTCTCTTCTTTGGACAAGAAAATGCGGGAGACCGTGCGCGGAGAGTTGAAGGAAATCCAGAAGCGGCTTGGAGTCACGACCGTCTATGTGACCCACGACCAGGAGGAGGCGCTCTCGCTTTCCGACAGAATCGCCGTCATCGACAAGGGAAAAATCATGCAGTACGGAAGCCCGAAGGAGCTTTACTTCAAGCCGCAGAATCGCTTCGTCGCCGACTTTGTGGGCAAGGCGAATTTCATCGAGGAGGACGGGCGGACGTTTGTTGTTCGGCCGGAATGGTTCACGCTCGCGGACGGAAACGATGAACGAAAAGGCGGAAAAATCATCCAGGGGCGAGTGCTTTCGTCGGAATTCCTTGGGCAGAAGACGAGGTTCGTAGTCGAAAGCGGAAGCCAGAAACTCACCGTGGACTTGGATTCAATCGAGGCGGCTGAAATTCAAGTCGGTTCGGACATAAAAGTCTGTTTTTATTCTGAAATTTCTTTGTGAACTGCAAAATTCCATGATAAAATCAATATTATGGACTCATTACGGATTTCAGCCGGGAAACCGCTCGACGAAGGAACATTCGTGAATTCGAAGGGCGTCAATTTTTCGGTATTCAGCAGAAACGCTACAAGGGTCTTCCTTGAACTTTTCGAGAGAGAGGATTCATCGGAGCCTTTTCAGACAATAGAACTTGATCCAGAAAAAAACAGGACTGGTGACATTTGGCACGTCTTCGTGCACGACTTGAAGCCGGGCGCGCTTTACCTCTACCGGGTGGACGGGCCTTTCAATCCGTCGCACGGGCACAGGTTCGATTCTACGCAGTATCTTTTCGACCCCAAGGCAAAAGCTTTCACGAACGAGTCTGTTTTCAGACACATCGGTCCCGGAAAAGTCCGCTCGTCAGGCGTATTCCCGAAAAACGTTGTCGTAGACGATTCCGACTTCGACTGGGACGACGACAAGCCGCTCAACACTCCGCTCAACAAATCGATAATCTATGAGGCGCACTTGAAGGGCTTCACGGCTTCCCCCTCGTCCAACGTGGAGCATCCTGGAACTTATCTTGGGTTGATCGAAAAAATTCCGTATTTGCAGGAACTTGGAATCACGGCAGTGGAACTGCTCCCGATAATGGAATTCGACGAGTACGAAAACGGAAACACGAATCCGATGACCGGAGCCAGACTGAAGAATTTCTGGGGATACTCCACAATCGGCTTCTTCGCGCCAAAAGCGTCATACGCGTCGGACAAGACTCCGGGGGCCTGCGTGGGCGAGTTCAAGCGGATGGTGAAGAGCCTGCACGAGGCGGGAATCGAAGTCATCCTCGATGTCGTCTTCAACCACACGGCTGAGGGCAACGAGAACGGAATAACGCTCAACTTCAGGGGATTCGACAATTCAATCTACTACCACCTCGTCCACGACCACAAAGAGTACTACATGAATTTTTCCGGCTGCGGAAACGCAGTGAACGCGAACCATCCAGTCGTGTCGGATTTCATCATCGGCTGTCTGCGGTACTGGGTGCTTGAGATGCACGTGGACGGATTCAGGTTCGATTTGGCGTCGGAGCTTACGAGGGACGAGAAGGGGTTCGTCATGCAGCACTGCCCCCTCACGGCCAGAATCTCCGAGGACTCTGTCCTCCGCAACACCAAGATAATCGCCGAGCCGTGGGACTGCGCCGGAGCCTACCAGATTGGAGGATTCCCCGGAGGAATGAACAACCGCTGGTGCGAGTGGAACGACCACTACAGGGACGGAATCAGGAAATTCATCAGGGGCGACGAGAATCTTTCAACGGAAGCCGCCACGAGAATTTCCGGCTCTTCCGACTTGTATTCGATTTCTGGGCGCAACCCGACGAACTCTATCAACTTCGTAGATGCGCACGACGGATTCACGCTGAACGACCTCGTGACATACAACGGCAAGCACAACGAGCAGAACGGAGAGGACAACCGCGACGGCGGCGACAACAACTTGAGCTACAACTACGGATTCGAGGGAAGCGTCTTGAACCCAAAGATAAACACCACCCGCTTCAGGCAGATAAAGAATTTCCTCGCGACCCTTTTCGTCTCGCAGGGCACTCCGATGATTGTCGCGGGCGACGAAGTGATGCGGACACAGGGCGGCAACAACAACGCATACTGCCAGGACAACGAGATTTCGTGGTTCAACTGGAACGATGTGGAAAGCAACCCGAAACTGCTAGACTTCACGAAGAAATTGATTGAAATGAGGCTTAGGCACCCGGTGTTCCAGAGAAACCGTTTTTTCGGAGGCCCTTCATCGTCGAAATTCGACAATCCGCCCGACATATCCTGGTTCGACTTTGACGGGCGCGTGCCCGACTGGAAGAAGCTCAACCGCTTTCTGGCGTTCCGTCTCGGCGGCCGCTCCGTTGGAATCGGGGACGCGAACGAGCTTGGGCTTGAGGACAACGACTTCTACGTCGCCTTCAACATGGACATCCACGATGTGACGGTGACAATCCCCCAGCCGAGCTACAACGACGACTGCAAAGTCCGGGAGTGGTTCCGCTTGATAGACACGTCAATAAGCAGTGCGGCGAGCGCGCTCTCGGACGGGCAGGAGGAGAAGCTCAACTCGCAGGACAAGTACGTCCTGCCTGCGGGGTCGATTGTCGTTTTGACGGCGAAATGAAATTCAAAAGGATTTTTAATAGAGAATAAAAATTTTTAAAGGAGCTAGAAATGAAATTCAACGCACAAGAATTCAGGGAGAATCTCACGGCACGTTTGCGCCGCCAGTATGGAAAGGACATTTCGCAGGCGAACAGCCATGATTTGTTCGACGCGGTGTCGGCTTCTGTTCAGGAAATCATAATGCCGGCTTGGATGGCCACAAGGAACGAGTACGAGAAGAAGCCGACCAAGCAGCTTTTCTATTTGTCGGCCGAATTTTTGATGGGACGCGCCTTGAGCAACAATCTCATCAATCTTGGAATAAAGGACGAAGTGAAGAAGGTCCTCGACGACATGAACATAAACTTCGACCTCATCGAGGACGAGGAGCCTGACGCAGGTCTCGGAAACGGAGGTCTCGGTCGCCTCGCCGCCTGCTTCCTCGATTCCCTCGCCACGCTCGACTATCCGGGCCACGGCTACGGAATCAGGTACGAGTACGGAATGTTCGAGCAGAAAATCGAGAACGGCTACCAGGTGGAATATCCTGACAACTGGCTCAAGCACAGGGACCCGTGGGAAGTCAAACGCTCGGATTTGGCGGTGACCGTGAAATTCGGCGGAGAAATCAAGTACGGAAAGACTCCGGACGGACAGGACCGGTTCTACATCGAGAACGCCGAGGAAATCGTCGCTACTCCATACGACATGCCGATTGTCGGATTCGACACGAACACAGTGAACACGCTCAGGCTGTGGCAGGCTTCTTCGCCTGACGGATTCGACCTGCAGCTCTTCAACGACATGAGGTACAACGAGGCCGTCTTCAAGCAGAACGAGGCCGAGAACGTGAGCCGCGTCCTCTATCCGAACGACAACGGCCCACAGGGAAAAGCCCTCCGCTTGAAGCAGCAGTATTTCTTCTGCTCGGCTTCGCTGCAGGATTTGGTGCACAGGTTCGTCAACAACTACGGAACGGACTTCTCGAAATTCCCGGAACTCCACGCAATCCAGTTGAACGACACGCATCCGGTAGTCGCCATTCCTGAACTCATGAGGATTTTGATGGACGAGTACGGAATGGGTTGGAACGATTCCTGGGCGATTGTGGAGAAGACGTTCGCGTACACGAACCACACGATTCTCGCCGAAGCCTTGGAGAAGTGGGACATCTCCATTTTCCAGTCGCTCCTTCCGCGCATCTACCAGATTGTCGAGGAAATCAACAGAAGGTTCCTCATCGAACTCCGCGCGAAGTATCCGAACGACTACGAGAAGCAGAACAGGATGTCCATCATCCACAACGGAAAAATCTACATGGCGTGGCTTGCGATTCATGCCGGCTACAGCGTGAACGGAGTCGCCGAGCTCCACACGAAGCTCTTGAAGGAAGTCGAGTTGAAGGACTGGTACGAGCTGTATCCTAAAAAGTTCAACAACAAGACGAACGGAATCACTCAGAGACGCTGGCTCTGCTCTTCGAACCCGGAGCTTTCGGAATTCATCACGAAGAGAATCGGCCACGGCTGGGAGAAGGATTTGACGAAGCTCAAGGCTCTGGAGAAATTCGCGGACGACGAAGAGTCGCTCGACGAACTGATGGCGATAAAACGCCGCAACAAGGAAGCTCTCGTGCAGTTCCTCAAGCACAAGCAGAACGAATTCCTCGACCCGGATTCGATTTTCGACGTGCAGGTGAAGCGTCTCCACGAGTACAAGAGGCAGCTTTTGAACGTCTTCCACATCATGTACCTCTACAACAGGCTCATAAAAGACCCGAGCTTCAACCCTCCTGCCAGGACGTTCATCTTCGGAGCGAAGTCGGCTTCCGGTTACAGAAGGGCGAAGTCGATAATCAAGCTCATCAACACAGTCGCCGAGCGTGTGAACAACGACAGGCGCGTGGGCGGAAAACTCCGCGTCGTCTTCATCGAGAACTACCGCGTCTCTGTCGCCGAGAAGATTTTCCCTGCCGCCGATGTTTCCGAGCAGATTTCAACGGCTGGAAAAGAGGCTTCTGGAACTTCGAACATGAAATTCATGGTGAACGGCGCGCTCACGATGGGTACATGGGACGGAGCGAACATCGAAATCTTCGAGGAGGCCGGAAAGGAGAACGGATTCCCGTTCGGACTTTTGACCGAGGACATCCAGAAGATGGAGAGGGAGCACGCATACAATCCCCAGCAGTACCTTGAGCGGAACCCCGCTCTCAACGAGGTCGTGGAGCAGCTCGTGGACGGAACATACGACCCGAGCCGCCAGATTTTCAAGGAACTGCACGATTCCCTCGTGTACGGCGTTGAAGGACAGAGACCTGACGTCTACTACGTCCTCGCCGACTTTGAACTGTACGTCAAGGCTCAGGAGAAGCTCGCCGAGGCCTACAAGGACAAGAGGGGCTGGGCGAAGAAGGCTCTCATCAACATCGCCAACTCTGGAAAGTTCTCTTCCGACAGGACCATCGAGGACTATGTGCGCGACATCTGGCACATCAAGAAGGTCGTCGTGAAGGACGAGTGCATAAAGTAGGATTGACGCGATAAGACGAAAAGGCGCGCTCCGTGTTTTTTGCGGAGCGCGCCTTTTTTTACAGTTTCTCAATTTCGGAGCGTGGCAATCCAGTTATCTTTGAGATTTGCTCTATTGAAAGCCCTAGCTTGAGTGCGGACAACGCTGTCTTGCGTGATATAATGAAAACCGCTTTTAGGAGACGAAAAATTGAAGAACGAAAAATACTTGGGCATACTCGCCCGGCAATATCCTACCGAACAGTCGGTCATCACCGAAATCGTGAATCTGCAGGCGATTCTGGCCCTTCCGAAAGGGACGGAGCATTTTTTGACGGACATCCACGGGGAATACGAGCAGTTCTCCCATGTACTCAGAAACGGTTCAGGCTCGATACGGACGAAAATCGACGAAGTTTTCGGCAACACGGAGACCAGCACGGTAAAGAGAAGCCTGGCCACGCTCATCTATTATCCGAAAGAGAAACTTGAAATCGCCAAGCAGACCGAGGACGACATCGACGACTGGTACACGGTCACCTTGCACAGGCTCGTCGCCATGCTCAGGCGCGTTTCGTCGAAATACACCCGCTCAAAAGTCCACAAGGCCATGCCGGAGGATTTCGCGTACGTCATAGAGGAACTCATCACGGAAAAAGAGGAAGTGAAGGACAAGCAGGCCTACTACAACGAAATTCTCCAGACCGTAATCAGAATCGGAGCGGCGGAGCAGTTGATTGAAGCCCTCTGCAACATGATTCAGCGGCTCGTCATAGACCACCTGCACATAATCGGGGACATATTCGACAGGGGACCCGGCCCGCATTTGATTCTCGACACTCTGCTCGGCTACCACTCGCTCGACATCCAGTGGGGAAACCACGATGTCGTCTGGATGGGTGCCGCCGCCGGAAGCAAGGTCTGCATTGCGAACGTCGTCAGGCTCTGCGCCCGCTACAACAATCTGGACGTGCTTGAGGAAGGCTACGGAATCAACCTCACGCCGCTCGTCACTTTCTGCATGAAGGCGTACGGCAAAATGGACAGGCAGGCAATCCACAAGGCGATTCTCGTCATGCAGCTAAAGCTTGAGGACGAACTCATAAGGAAGAATCCTGAATTCGAGATGGACCACCGGCTCATCCTCGACAAAATCGACTTCGAGCGGAAGACGATAAACATCGACGGCAGGGAATGGAAGCTGAACGTGAAGGATTTTTCCGTGGATATGCCCACAATCGACCCGAAATGCCCAGCGAAACTCAGCGACGACGAGACGGTCGTCTTGAACAGGCTCGTCTATTCGTTCACCCACTGCGACAAGCTGCAGAACCATGTGCGCTTCCTCTACAGAAAGGGCAACCTCTACAAAATCTTCAACGGAAACCTCCTCTACCACGGCTGCATGCCGCTCGACTCCGAGGGGAAATTCCTCAAGGTGAAAATCTACGGAAAAGAAGTCTCTGGAAAAGCCCTCTACGACGAGCTTGAAGTCTGGGCGAGGAAAGGCTATTTCGCGAAACCCGGCAGCAAGGACAAGGAGAGGGGTGAGAACATCCTCTGGTATCTTTGGACTGGGCCTAAATCGCCCCTGTTCGGAAAGGAGAAGATGGCGTGCTTCGAGAACATGTTCATCGACGACAAGGAAGCGAGCAGGGAGCACAAGAACCACTACTACGACGAAGTAGAGGACGAGGAGACTGTCAATTCGATTCTTGAGGAATTCGGGCTAGACACGAAGACGGCGCACATCATAAACGGCCATGTGCCGCAGGAAGTGAAGAAGGGCGACTCGCCGATAAAATGCGGAGGAAAGCTTCTCATAATCGACGGCGGATTCGCGGCCGCCTACCACGAGAAGACGGGAATCGCGGGCTACACGCTCGTGTGCAACTCGTACGGAATGCGCCTTGTCGTCCACGAGAAATTCACCAGCTGCGAGCAGGTCATCGCCACTGATTCGGACATCGTTTCCGACACGATTCAAGTGGAGAAGTTCCCGTCGAGGCACCATGTCGCCGACACCGACCGCGGAATCGAGCTAAAGGAGCAGATTTCCGAACTTGAGGAGCTTCTGGCGGTGTACAGGAAGGGCGTAAGGTTCTCTTCAGAAAGCTAGGCGGAAAAGCGGAGGCTCAAACAGCTTCTACTTCGAGCCTCTGCTTTCGACCCTGATTATGTCGTCGAAGACGCGGTAGTCCATGCCCTTCGCCTTGTATATGGATTTTGCGAAGTCCGTGTTGAATTCGGCGAATTCTTTTGAATTCTCCTTCATCCACTTCTTCACGCTCTCGAAGCAGTTGCCGGCGCTCTTTCTTCCCGCGGATTCGTTTCCGCCCGTGAAGGACCACGCGATTATCTTTCCGTCGCGCAGATTCTGCAGCGTCACGTGGTAGGACTCCCTGGAAAGCGAATAGTTTCCCATGATGATGACGTTCTTGCTCTTCGTCGGCTCTGTTGGAACTTCGACGACAGTCTTTTGCTCGACAGGCTCGTCATAAATCAATTCGAATTCCTTGTCCCTGTCGAATACTTGGAACTGGTCGTGGTACGCTGATTGGTAGTAGCCGTTGTCGCACAGGACGACCTTCAATCCGTTGTCGTATTCGACCATGCACTTTTTGTCTTCTATGAAAATGTGGATTTTGTTGTTCGTCACTTTGTCACGCCAGTAAGAGGACTGCGCCGCCGACAAGAATCCCGAAATCAAAAGAATCAGAATAGCGATTATTTTTTTCATTGATGAACGTCCCTGTTGAGAAAAAATTTCTTTGTGCCGGGAATCCTGAAACATTAGTCGTGTCCGACAATTTCGCCATTACGAAAGCCTATTTCCTTGAAATTCCCTCCTTTCTTTTTCGGCACGTTTGTTTTTTCTCTTCGCTTGAAAATATGGCACAAGAAAAATAAACTCAAGACTCATAGCGAAAAAAAGGAGATTTCAGAATGAAAATAAGCGAAAAATTGAATTCAAAGAAAGTCACAATATCCTTCGAGATTTTTCCGCCGAAAAAGCAGGACGCTTTCGAGTCCGTAAAGAACACCGCCGTGGAGCTGACGTCGCTCAATCCCGACTTCATTTCCATAACATACGGAGCGGGCGGTTCGACGCAGACGAACACCTCCGACCTGGCGAAGGTCATCGAGGACAACGGCATATCCGCCTTGGCGCACCTCACTTGCGTGCGGTCGAACAAGGACCAGCTTTCTGAGTCCATAAGGACGTTCAAGGAAAGGGGAATTCAGAACATACTCGCCCTGCGCGGCGATTTGCCTAAGGATGCGGCCGAGGGAGAGAACATTTTTCCAAGCGGAATCTACCATGCCGACGGACTCGTCCGCATATTGAAGGACGAGGGATTCTGCGTGGGCGGCGCCTGCTACCCGGAGAGCCACCCGGAAAGCCTGAACCGCAACGTGGACATAGAGAACCTCAAGCACAAGGTGGACGCCGGCGTGGATTTTTTGACGACGCAGATGTTCTTCGACAACGAGATGCTCTATTCGTTTTTGTACAGGTTGCAGTCTGCCGGAATCCATGTGCCGGTGCTCGCGGGAATCATGCCGATAACGAACGCGAATCAGGTCTCGCGCATGATTGACTTGTCCAACGCCTGCATTCCCCGGAAGCTCCTCGCTATCTGCGACAAATTCCGCTCTTCCCCGGAAGCGATGAAGCAGGCTGGAATCGCGTACGCCACAGACCAGATAATAGACCTCATCTCCAACGGCGTTCGCGGAATCCACATCTACACGATGAACAAGCCGGAGATTGCCAAGGCCATCATGCGCAACGTGGATTCAATAATCTCGGCAACTAACGACTGCTAAAAAAGCCTCATCTTGCGCACGGCATGCATGGGCGCGCAGGCTTTCAAGGATTGCTCTTCGCTTCCGAGCGTGAGAATCCACGACGGCTGCAACGTGAAAAGCCGTGCGTTCGAGGGCTGCGCGTCTCTTGAAAGCGTGGTGATACCGAACATCGAAAACGATTTGATTGCAGGCTATTGCGGGATTTTTGACGCAAGCTACATCAAGCATATTGTGATTGCCGACGGCGTGGAAAAATTGCCGAAAAGAGCGTTCGTGGGCTTTTATTCGCTTGAAACGCTCGAACTTGGAAAAGACGTGGCGGACATTGACGACCTTGCATTTTACGGCTTGTGGCAGGAAATCAAAATCGAAGTGAAATCCCCGCATTTTGCTTTTGAGAACGGTCTTCTCTATACCAAAAAGAGCAAGAAACTCATTCACTGCTTTACAAAAAACGTCGTCGTCCCTTCTTTCATCAAGTCGATTGGAGGAGATGCCTTCTTTGCGGTAATAGAAGAAGGTTTCGAAAAAGATTATTACAATTCGGCCGGTCATTTTATCTCCAAGGCTGTTCCGACGGCAGTGCTGTCGTATGTGGAAAGCGTGAGCTTTGAGGCGGGCTGTGCTGTAAAGTCGTTGCCGAAAGCGTGGAAAGACATTGATTTTGAAGAGACAAAAGACAAAGAAAAAGAGCAAAAGCAAAAGATAATTAAAAAGATTGTCGACAGCGTAAAAGAGCAATGTGAAAAGCAGAAGCTCAAAGCAGAAAAGAAAGGCGATGTGTCCAAAATGGGTGCAAAGAGCGTGCTTGAAGCGATTATCGCTGAGTCGGGCATTATCTTGGAGAAATGGGAGGACAAAGAGAACCAGTATATTGGCTTGAAGTGCAACCGCGGCGGAATCGAGCTGGAACTTCCGAACAATGCGGCGGGAAAATGGCACAAACCGCTCAGAGAATTGCTTGGAATGATAAAAAGCAAGGACGTTCTTGAAATCGTAGCATTTGCCCAAAAGAACAAACTGCCTTTGCAGAGCGAAAATGCCCAGCGTTATGCGGTTGTCGATGAGTTCAGGCAGTTTTGCAATCTGAGCGAGAATGTTTTTTCGATTGTGCTGACAAAAGGCTTGGTTGAAAAAAATGATTCGGTTGACATCAGCCAAGATGTTTTTGACGAGGCCAAAGTCTTGAACGAAGTCGTCATTGATGGCGATGAGGGGGCTGCAAGCGTCATGTTCATAAGTTTGTGGCTTGACGCTCAAAATCTCAAGAGCGTGAAATACAACGGCGGAGAGATGAAACGACCTGAGTATTGTTGTTATGGAAAGACTTTGTATGCGTACTACAACAAGGATGTTGAAGAATTTGCAATGAACGAAGGCGTTGAGCGCATCAACTCAAGAAGGGCTTTCGAGGATTATGAGTATTGCGAGGGCGTGTTCGAGAACTGCTTCAACCTAAAAAGCGTGAAATTGCCCCAAAGCCTTACGGAAATTGATGACCGAACATTCTTCGGCTGCCACAATCTTTCAAACCTTGCGTTTGCGGGAACTGTATCCCAATGGAATACTGTGGAAAAATACATCGGCTGGCACAGCGGCGTTCCCGCAACGAGCGTGAAGTGCGCGGATGGGGAAGCTGAGTTGTAGACTAAAGCAAGGAAAAATAATAGGTCGAATGTCGAGTTTATGCATACCGTAGTTGCAGAAACAAGCTCCCAGCGGGAACCCGCCAACAAAAACGGCAGTACCGCTCCGCGGTGGCTGAGTGTTTTTGTTGACGGAACCCCGCTTCCGCTCTTTTCTGCCATTGCACTGTGAAAACTCGACATTCGACCTAATAAAGATGGTTGAGATTGAAGGATTGCTTTATTCAGACGATGAGAAGCGACTGTTATCGGCGTATAACTCAGACGAGAGCGACATTGAAATCCAAAACGGAGTGTTGAGAGCGGGGAAACGGAGTGTTGAGAATTGGCGAGTGAATTTATAAAAGAATTTCGGACTCCTGTTCAAGGCGAAGTTCGGGGTGCAGGTTGACACAAGAATCCTCTGGAAAGCAAGCTGATTTGGAAGCCGAATGTTGCCTACTCGACTTCGACAATCGCGATTTCCGGGCGGTTGAAAAACCTCGGAAGCGGAGTGCTTTCCCGCGCAAGTCCGCGGCTCACTACTAGGACGCTTCCGTTTGGCAGTTTGTAAGGTCCGTTCACATATTTTGCGAAAAATCTCTGGTCGGGCGCATACAATCCTCTGTTCAAAAATGGAATTCTGATTTGCCCTGCATGTGCGTGTCCCGCAAGAATCAAATCAAAATCATATTGCCCATAGATTTTCGTTCTTTCGGGCCTGTGGCTTGCGAGAATTTTCAGGTGTGATTCGCTCGTCTTTGAAAACGCGCTGTCAATCTGCTTTTTCCATTCGGATTCTTCCATATAGAACGGGTCGTCAACTCCGCAGACATCGATTTCAGCACCGTTCACGCCGATGCTCTGCACATAATCTTTCATCTCTCGAACCCTTCCGCTCCACAGTTCGTGGTTTCCAGTTACATAAAAGCACGGACATATTTCCGCAAGTCGTTCGAGCAGAATTTTCGCATTTTCGTCTGGAATTTTGTCGTCGAATATGTCTCCCGAAAGAACTGCGATGTCGGGTTTCTCCCTCTCGATTTTGCTGAAAATCTGCCCCTGTTCTCTTCCGTACCAGCACGAATGCAAGTCTGTTATGAGCGCAATCCGCACTTTTCCAGAGCCGACCTTCGGCGAGTCTATCGAAATCCGCTCGACGGCAGGTAGCCACGAGTAGAGCGTCCAAGCGGCAAGAAATATCGTCACTGTCAAAATGATGGAGAGTTTTCTACGGATTGTCACTTGTTTATCCATGCCAGCTGATTATCTCTTGCTCAAGTTTCAGATTGTTTTGGAGCATATAGCGCAGAACTTCGGCATATTTTTCATTCGCTATCAAGGATTTTGCCTTTGTTATGTCATTTTGCTCAAGCGGCTTTGAAAAATCCGAATACTTCTGAAGTTCCGCAATTCCCATCTTGTAAGCCGTAAAATCAATTTGCGTTTTTGAGCGAAGATTGTCCAGAATAAAGAATCCGTCAGGGTCTATATCCCCAAAATGATAATACTCTTTATTTGGATTTTGCTTGTGGATTTTCTTTAAGAAATCCTGTTTTGCACTGTTATGATAGCCGGACAAAAAAATAAAAAACGTTTCAGAATCGCTAATTCGGTTGAATGAAGTCAAATTCTCAACAGTCATAATTTTGGAATCATCAATTTCAAGAGAAGCAATTTCGCTTATTGAAGTCGAAGAAAGTGCAAGCGGAATGTCAGAAAATACATTTATGCATTTTCCATTTTCAAAAGTGATTTTACCGTTTCCCTTGAAATGCACATAAGACGGATTTGAAAAAATATTGCACTCTTCAAGTAGGATTTTGTTTTTCTCTTTTTCATCGTCGCATTGTTCAAGCAAAGCATCAAAATGCCCGCTTTGTCGCAAAATCTTGAGAACTTTTCTTTTATATTTTTCTTCCCAAGTTTTTGAATTTGACAAAACAGAAATCGAAAGTTCTCGCTCCAAGATTTCACTTTTGTTTTTCAGGATGAAGTTCAAAAGTGCGATAATATTCTTAGCATCCTCTTGGACATACTCAGCCTCTTTGTCTGTTTTAAGCCGCTCAATCTGGTTCTTGCAAAAATCTTTTACAATCTGCTCAGAATTTGAGTCTTCATAAATTGCTGAGTAAAATCCAATTTCTTCTTTTTTTTGTTCATTCTTATCTTTTACACCAAGAATTAAACGAATCTTTTGCCAATTTTCGTTTGATGAAATCGCAGTGATTTTTTGGATTCTGTCGTTGTTTTTTGAAATAGCAATAAGACTTTCTGATTCTAGTCTTGCAATATCATTTTCAAAATCTCGAATTTCATCAACATCTGCAAAGTCGTTTACATAATCAGAAAAGATTTTTTCGGGCGACAGAGAAAATGATTGAGAAACTTCATTCTTTCCCAAATAGGTTTTGCTAGATTCATATTTTTTGAGAAGAAGTTCCAATGTTTTTTTCTGGATTTTTGAATATGTCATTTTTTCTCAAGTCCCTCGATTGCTTTTGTATATCGCCCGTCTGTATAGAGTGCCACTGTATTTTCAATGTAGCGACCGATTGAGTCAATTTTTTCTGGAGGTGCTGCATAAAACACCTGAAAATGATTGTCTTCCAAAAACTTGACCATTTGCTCAATTCGCTCTTTTGAAAGAGCTGAAAAGGCTTCGTCAATGAACGCAATGCGGGCGCAAGTAACATTTTTGGGATAGAACTGCAAAAGGCTTGCTGCCAGTACGATAAAGTACGGAGTTTGTTTTTCACCGCCAGAAGCAGAACCTTGCTTTTTTGACAAATCCATTTCTGTGATTTCGCTACCAGAATTGCTTTTTATGAGCATGTCATAAGTGAAATAATTTCTGTAATCGGAATAGTCGTTTTCATCATCGCTGGAAAGAATTTTGTCCAAGAATTCCTGCACATCTGCGTTCAGTTTTTCATCATTTGCAGGAGTTATGCTGAATAAATCTTGTTCCCCTTGCAATGTCGAAAGATTGTCCAAAATTGTAAAAAATATCTGCCTGTCAGTTTTTTGGAGCATCTTAAACTGGTAAATGTCACGCCCGAAAGGAATCCGCTTAAGTTCATCGTTTATTTTTGCAATTTCTTCTTTTGCTCTGTCAATGTTTTCTTTCAGTTCCGACACGAAATCGTGCAAAAAAACGTCTCGAAGTTTTTCTGATTGTTCCTCAAGTTTGTCTTTTGCTTCATCAATTTTAGCGTTCGCCACATTCCTGTATTGCTCTCGATAAAACGGTATAAACTCAACTCCACGGTTTTCAAGCGGAAAATCAGAAAGCCGGTTGTATTCAAGCTGAGCATTTTCCATTTCCGCTTTTGCATTTTCAACCTCGGAATTCAAATTTTTTAGGGTTTTTTCACTAATTACAATAGTGGTATTTCTAAAAGATGATTGCCTTTCATATTCAGACAGCATTTCAGTTTCAAGCTCAGGATTTGCCCGAACAAGTTCTGAATATGACTTTTGTCTTTCAGCAGAATCCGCTTCAATTTGCTCGATTTCTATTTTCACAGATTCGATTTTGTTTGAACATGTTGTTTCGGCTTTGATTGCATTTTCATTCTGATTGCGCGCATCGTTATAATACTTTTCAGCAAAATCGATTTCCTGCATTGCCACCAGCATATCAGGACTGTTCTTGAGTTCCTCGATTTGAAACACAAGCTCATTTTTGCGTTTTTCTTGAATCTTCAAATTCGCCGAAGAATCAAAATCATAAGAAGAAGAATCCCAATTTATGTTTTCAATTAAACGTTTTAGCTGCTCGGTTTTTGAAATCTCCTCGTTTACAACGCCAATCTGAGAAAGCAATTCTTCTTTTTCTTTTTGAGATTGTTTTAGTTGAAGTTTTATGACATTTTTTCCCATGTAGAACTGAGTTTTGCGCGTATCCATACAGGTTGCAGAATAGCTTTTGGCAAGTGTTCCGTCTGTCATAATCGCGCCTTTTGGATATTCGTGAAGCTCTGATTCAGATTCGCAAAGATGTATTCCGTTCAAAAGATAATTCGCGTATTTTCTGGCAGATTTGTTCTTAATGTTCAAGACAGCCGCAGCAGAATTTTGTGTGATTTCGCTTTCAGGAATCTTGTCAGACAAAACGATATTTGTTCTAAACAAGCGTTTTTCACGCAAAATGTTCAGAGCTGCAGAACAGTATTCATCATCAACGATTATGAAAAATCTTTTTGCACCAAGAAAAGTTTCGATTGCAGCACGCCACTTTTCATCAGTAAAGGACTCCACAAGCTCAGCAAAAAAGCGCACTGACGACTGTATGCCACGCTTTTCAAATTCAGCTTTTATAATTCGTCTGGATTCTTCCGCTTCTTTTGGGAATGTTACGATATTCGACTCAAGCTCTTTTATTCGACGCTCAATATCAGAAAGTTTTTCTTTTAACTCTTTCAGCCTGTCTTCTTTTCGACCAATATCCTTGATTAAAAGCACATTCTGATTTTTAGTCTTTTCGCCGTATGTCAAAAACGCCTGTCTTTTTTCGCTGGAAGTAAAATCAATTTCAGCAAGATTTTCAAGAATATTCTTTTCGGTATCTTCCACAAAAATAAAATCTTTGAGCGTAAAAATCAGCGATTTCAAAGCAACTTGAACTTGTTTCAATACCGCAAACGACTTTTCATATTCTAAGATTTTGTGAGAACAGGCAGATTTTTCTTCTTCCAGTTTTTCAAGCGCAGACTTTACGCTGGCATTTTTGCTTTCTGCATCAGAAAGAAGTTTTCTTGCTTTCTCAAGATTTTTTGCTGATTCCGCTCTTTTTGCTGACAGATTGTCTTTTTCAATCTTTAGATTTTCAAGTTCTATCTTTTTCTTGCCGCTTTCAATCTTGTTCTTTTTTATGAACTGATATTCATAAATCATGGCACGAAGATTTTTTGATTTAAGAACCTTCTCATACTCGCGAGTTACTTCTTCAACCTGCTCAAGAGCATTTTTTCTTGTTTTTATGTTCTCAAACATTGCCCTCGCTTCTTCATACAGCTTTTTTTGTTCCCGCAGAAGTTCAAGCGAATGAACGGGAACATCCGCCAATACAGAATCCTGCAGGAATTTATCTACATTCCGTTCTGGATCAAATGCCGTCATTTTCAAGAGTTTTTCTCTGAATTTTTTGCTGTCCCCGCGGATTCCAAGAACTCGTTTTACTTGCTCAATCGCCTTTTCACGACCTAAAAACTCGCCAGCTTTGATATTGACTCCTTTTACAGTCAAATTGTTCCTTGCAGTTGTAACAAAACGCTTTTCTTTGAGAGCTGCCCTGTCGTAAAAGTTTATATCGTCAAATCTGCAGTCATCAAAAATAATCCATTTGCTTTCGGCAGGGTCTTGCGGATTTTTGGACTCCATACAAACAGCCACCACAAAATATTTTTTTGCAGTCGGGTCAAAAAATTCCATAGCGATGTAGCTTGTAACGGCATCTTTTCTTAAATATCTGTCGGCACCGTTTGTCTTTCTGTCTCCGTGAATATAAGCCGTAACATTGCGGTCTTTGTCGTCTGCGGCTTTGTTAAACTGCTTGTTTGCCGTCAGAAGATAAAGCATTGCGTCAAGAATTGTAGTTTTGCCCGTACCATTCACGCCTGTAAAAAGCGTTGAAGAGCCAAGTTCGATTATTTCATTTTGAAAGCACGACCAGTTGATTAAAAGAAGACGCTTTGCAGTTTTTCGGTTCAAAATTTCTGTCATTCTTCATCTCCCGACGTTTCATCAGCGTCTTCGATTTCAGTTTCTGCATTTTCAAAACTGTCTTGCAATTCCTTGTTTTTATATTTTGCTTCCATATTTTTTACAAACTCGGCAAATTCTTTTTCGTCCAATGCAAACTGAAGCGATGGAAACAAAACGACACAGAAATCATTCGACCCGATTTCACCTTTTCGCGCAATCAAATTGAATTTTGCAAAAAGAGCGAAAATTTCAATCCAGCGGCCTTTGTCGATTTTTTCCTTGTAATCATATTTATCAAGTTCTATGTTGATTTCGGCAAGCGTTACAGTAATCTGCTTTGCCAATGAACCGCTCCTTATTTTTTCAGAATAAAGCGACCACAGACAGCATAAAACTATCGTTTCAGTTTTCTTGAATTGATATTTGTTCACAGAAATTTTTGCACTTTCGCCCGCGCCTGTATAATTTTGAAGCATAACAACGCCAGCGTCTTTTGAAACGACAATATCAAACCCCATAAAAGAAAAATATTTTGAAAAAAAATCAGCATATTTTGCCGCAAAAAAATACATTCTGCGGTTGTCTTCGTCTTTGTCGCGCACGATGAATGTCTTTTTCAAAAGAGAACGGCATACTCGTTGAAACAAAAGTTTTTCCTGTGCAGTGAATGTTGAAGACCAAAATTCATCAGCTGTCATTTTTTCGCCGCCTCCCATTTTTTCATCTTGAAGTTTTCATTTTGGATATATTCGTCAGAAGAAGTAATGTCCCAGCCGTTTTCTTTTGCATACGCGAGTGCTGCCAGCGTTGAGAGTAAATTGTCCTTGCTTCCAAGCGATTCTGCTGAACTTTCTGGAAAAGACTCAAAAAAGTCTTTCATTTTGTCTTTTGAAAAAGGATTGTCTGCTTCTTTTTGAAGCAAAGCTGCCTGTTTTTCCTTTGTCTCATCGCTCAATTCGTAATATTCGGTTTCTGTATTCTGCGTAATTGAGCTGGCTTTTCTTGGAGCATACAAAGAGCTTGTATCGACAAATTCATTTTTTTGAATACTAAACAAATTCTGAAAATCCTCATCGTTTATGTCATCATTTTGAATCAAAAGGCGAACAGCTTGTTCAACACAGCTTTTCAAATCGAAGCCTTTGTTTCTGAGCATTCGCTCCCGCGCAATCGCAATTCTGATATATGTGTTTATCTTTTGTTTTATCTCTTCCATGATTCTGTTGTAATCATCGTGCAGAAAGTTCTTTGTCGAATCGAGCATTTCTGAAACCCTCTCCTCCGCTTCCAACTGCTCAATCTTTTCTTCAGCCATAAGATTCTGAACAATAAGTTCAAAAGATTCTGCTCTCAGCCTTTCTAGCTCCTGCGTGATAAAGCTTCTGTAAAGATGAATATTCTGTTGCTTCACAAGCCTTGAATACTCGCGGATAAAATCGCCGTCGCAATATTTGATGATATTTTCTGTAAGACTAACCAAAGTTCCTTCGTGAAGCATTGTTTCAATGATTTTTTTAATCGAAGTTGAAAGTTTCTTAAGAGAAGACGAAAGTGCTTTAGCATCTTCAAAAGTAGGTTTTAAAAGAAAGTTGTAAGGTTCTTTTCTTTGTTCATTTGTTTGATATTTCAATCGGTTAAAAATGTTTACGATGAAGTTCGAATATTCTGGGCGGCTTGGTTTTGAAAGTTTTTCCAAAAATTCTGCAAGAGCAAGCCCGTTTTCTGTCATGACTATGGATTTTTCAAAAGTTGTGTCGTCAGTTTCTTCTTCGATATAGCCAGATGCAACAAATTTCCTGATTACAATGTTCGCTTGGTCGTTTCCCGATTCCAAGTCTTCAGAGCCGTCTTCTTTTAATTCTATGTGGTTTTGCAAAAGATAAATGCTCAAAGAATCGCGAATGTCCGTTCGTGGCAATTTGAAAGAAACTGAATTGTTGTATTGTTCATAAATAGATTTCAGGCAACCAGCATACGCCCTATGATTTGAAGAACTTGCCAGACAGTTGAAAAATCCGTCGGGAATCGAATCAAAAACGTTCATATAACTTTATTATACTCTGAATGCTTCGTAAAAGCAGATTCTCTCATAAAATAAATAGGAAGTTTTTCTATAGCGAGTAAATAAATCGATATCTTAAATAAAAATTCAGTTTCCTCCATTTTCACTTCATCCCCTCCACCGCGTCCACAAGCTCGCTTGTCTTTTTCCGAGTTCTATAATAGTTTTACGAGTGGGAAATCCCACATCATTTATGGAGGAAACTCATGGAAGCGATAGCGGTGAAATCTTATGATGCAAAAGTCGATTCAAAGAAAAGAATCACTCTACGAAACGCAAATTACGACTATTTTCACATTGAAGAATTTTCGGACGGAAGAATCGTTCTTGAACCAAGAATCCTTGTAAAACCGTTTGAAGTTTCAGAAAACACGTTGAAAATGATGGACTCGTCTGTCGAAAATCTAAAAAGCGGAAACGTCTCTGAGGCAATCGACCTTTCGGCTTATGGAGACACTGAGTGATGTTCAACATCAGAATGGGAATCCCGGAAATGAAAGCGTTCTGGGACAATATCAGCAAAAGGATTCAAGAAAAGTCAGCGACAAAGGATGAGCAGGCTGTTTTCAAAAAGTTGGTGAGCTGTTTAAAAAAATTGGCAGCCGATCCTCGATACCCAAGTTTAAAAAGCCATGAAATCGAGGCTTTGACACGGAGATACGGAATCAAAGTTTGGGAATCATATCTTGAAAACAAAAATTCTGGAGCGATGAGGATATTTTGGGTTTACGGGCCAAATCAGCAGGACATTACAATCATTGGTCTTGAGCCACATCCGAACGACAAGAAAGACGCCTACGACAAAATTACTTTGTCTTCAATGTAAAAAACTCCTCCATCTCCATTTCACTTCATCCCCTCCACCGCGTTCAAAAGCTCGCTTGTCTCCGCGGTCTTTTGTATGCGCTTCACTTCTTTCGCCTTGCGCTCGTTGAAGTCGTCCCTGTATTTCTCGTCCAGTATGATGAGGCAGTCGATGGCGATCTTCTTTCGCTTGGCAAGCGACATCACGTTCTCGAAGTTGATGTCCTGGCGGCCGCGTGGGGTGGGGTGCGGTTCAGCGTCTCCAATCAAGACGATTTTCTTCTTGGCGTTCGGCGACCAGTCGAAGTAGCGGAGGCAGGCGTACAACGCCTCGTAGACGGCTTCGGGCCTGTCGCCGCCGGCTTTCACGTCTGCTTTTGAAAGCCAGGAAGCGAATTCATCGACAGGAGAGAGTCCCACGTCGGCGAAGCCGAAAATCTTCACGGGCAGGTTCTTGTCGTTGTAGTCTTCGCTGTAGTCCTTGTAGAGGAGCAGGCCGAGCGAGATGTCCTTGAACTGTTCCACCTGCTTTTTCAATTTCGGAATCCACGAGTGCAGAAGTTCCTCGAAATCGTCCTTCATGCTGCCTGTCGCGTCGATTGCGAAGACAATCTCCACTTTCGGCTCGTCCTTCACTTCGTCCAAAAGTTTCGTCAAATCCTTGCTCAAGTCCCAGTACGCTATCGAATGGAGCAGTTCTCCGTCCCCTTCTTCCGCGATTTTCTGGAACTGCTTCTCTGCCTCGTTGATGAATTCTTCGTCTTTTTTCTCCTCTTTCTTCTCTACCGGCTTCTCCTCTCTGGCCAGCTTGACGCTCACTTCCAGCTCGACTTCTTTTTCTTTCCTCGGCTTCCTGAGGTTCACCTTGAAAGGATTGTCCTTGAACTCCCCGCCCTCGTATTCGCCGTATTTCTTGGAGAACGCCCTGATGTTGATGAAAGAGCCGTCCTCGATTTTGATTTCGCCGTTCCGTGTCCACGCGTAGCCGTAGACGACGGTCTCAGGAACATAGATGTGGAAGCACTCTCCCAAAAATTTGTTGCTCTCCACAGTCGATGAAATCAGCGAGAATCTCGCGCTTGGCGAGTCGAGGATTTTTCCGTTCAGATAGCGGATTTCGTTTCCGTTTATCGAATTGAATTCCTTCGCGCGGAAAGCGTAGTTGTTGGTTTTTTCCTTTGGGTCCTTCGTCGTCTCCGTGAGGAGCACGCTCTCCATGCCCGTTTTCTTCCGTATGTAGAGGTGGAATCCGTTTTTGTCGCGCAAATCCTCGCTCTTCAAAAGATTGCACTGGTATTCGGGGACAATCATCAAGTCTGACGCGTTGATTTTCAAGTCCGCGGAGAACGCCGAAAGCGCGCAGAAAAACGAGACTAGGAGAGACACGACTTTTTTTATTGATTCCTTCATTGATTCCATTCTTCCAATTTTATTTTGAGATTCCGCACAAAACAAGAACTAATTTGATACAATCGAGCGGCATGGCTTTTTGAAAGCCATCGGAGGAAAATGATATGAAGCCAAATTTCAGGGAATTCTTGAAATCCCAAATAGAAAATGGAAAGCCGGTGTTTTTTGACGGTGGAATGGGAACGATGATTCAGGCTTCGGGCGTGACTGAATACGACATTCCCGAAGACCTTTCCATAACGCACCCGGATTTGATAAAGAAAATACATCGGCAGTATCTGGATGCCGGAGCGAACGTCTTGACCGCGAACTCGTTCGGGATAAATCCGCTCAAGATAGAGTCGGCCGACTACACGCTCGAAGAGTATCTGAAAGCAGAGATGAAGATAATGCTCGACGCGATTAGCGAATGCGAAAAGGACGGCAACACGGAAACGCACTATGCCGCCTGGGACACGGGCCAGATTGGACGCCTGCTTGAGCCGATGGGCGACATGACGTTCGACGAAGCGTACGAGGCGTACAAGGTCGCGGCGACGACGGCCGAAAAATACGGCGCGGAACTCGCCATAATCGAGACGATGAGCGACCTGCACGAGATGAAGGCCGCGATTCTCGCCGTGAAGGAGAACACGAGCCTTCCAATCGTCGCCACCCCCACGTTCCAGGAAAACCTCCGGACGCTCACGGGCGCGGACGTTCTCACCTGCGTGACGTATCTTGAGGCTCTCCGGGTGGACGTTCTCGGGTTCAACTGCGGCGGAAGCCTTGCAGACGGAGAGGAGCTTACGAGGCAGTTCTGCAGGTACTCGCACACGCCCGTCCTGATTCAGCCGAACGCGGGAATCCCGACCGTCATAAACGGAAAGGCGGTCTTCCTCGTGACCCCGGATTCGTTCGCCGAGTCGCAGCTGAAGAACCGTGTGGAAGGCGCCGCCCTGCTCGGAGGCTGCTGCGGAACGACACCCGCCCACATCGCCGCCATGAAAAAAGCCGTGCTTGAGAACCCGAATCCGCAATTCTCCGCCGAGAGCGTCGCGGCAAATAAGGAATTCCGCAATGTGACTTTCATCTGCTCCTATAACTCCACGGTGCAAATCGGGGGCAGGGCAGGGCCGCAGATTGTGGGAGAGAGAATCAATCCGACCGGGAAAAAGAAGGTGAAGGCGGCTTTGCAGGCGCACGACATGAATTTCGTTTTGGAGGAGGCGGAAAGCCAGATAAACGCCGGCGCGCAAATCCTCGACGTGAACGTGGGACTTCCGGGAATCGACGAGGCTCAGACGATGGTGGACGCTGTGGAGACGATTCAGGCCGCGTTCAACACGCCGCTCCAGCTCGATTCGAGCGAGGCTCCTGTTCTTGAGAAGGGCTTGCGGTACTACAACGGAAAGGCGCTCATCAATTCAGTGAACGGCAGGCAGGACGTGATGGACAAGGTTCTTCCGCTCGTGGCGCACTACGGCGGCTCTGTCGTCGCCCTCTGCATCGACGAGAACGGAATCGCGCCCACAGCTGAAGGAAGGTGCGCCGTGGCGAGGAAAATCATCGCCGAGGCCGCAAAGTACGGAATCCCCGTCCGCGACATCGTAATCGACACGCTCACGTTGACAGTTTCCTCCCAGCAGAAAGAGGCACTCGAAACTTGCCGTGCAATCTCCATATTAAAGGAAGAATTCGGCTCGCAGGGGCTTCAGTTCATTCTTGGAGTCTCGAATATCTCGTTCGGCCTTCCCAGACGCGACATCGTGAATTCCCGCTTTTTCTCCATGGCGCTCTACTCGGGACTCACAGCCTGCATCATAAATCCGCTTTCCGAGCCGATGATGGAGACCTACTTCGGCTACCGCGCCCTCGCCGGCTACGACGAGAACTGCCTTTCGTACATCGAAAAATACAACGGAACGAATCCGCCGGTCTACGGCCTTGCCACAGCCGACATCGTGACCGCCAAGCAGAATTCCGCATCGAAAAGCGAATCGAAATCTACTTCCGCTTCAGATTCCTCGACTGTCAATCTTCCAAGCGACCTCTCCGACGACGAGAAGACGCTCATCGAAATGATTTGCAAGGGCTTCAAGGATTCCTCCCCGGAAATCACCCAGAAGCTTCTCGATTCTGGGAAGGCTCCCGTCGACATAATCGACCGCTGCATCGTCCCCGCCCTAGACTTGGTGGGAAAGGATTTCGAGGTCGGGAAGAAATTCCTTCCGCAGCTTCTCCTTTCCGCCGACACGGTTTCGGCTTCTTTTGGGGTGATAAAATCGTTCATGGAAAGTTCCGGCGTGGAGCAGGAGGAGAAGGGCAAAATCGTCATCGCCACGGTCTTCGGCGACATCCATGACATCGGAAAGAACATCGTGAAGGCGATGCTCGAAAACTACGGCTACACGGTCATCGACCTCGGAAAGAACGTCCCGTATGAGACCGTCGTGAACACCGTAATCGAACAGGACATCAAGCTCGTCGGCCTTTCCGCCCTCATGACCACGACCGTTAGCAACATGGAGACCACGATAAAGATGCTCCGCGAGGCCACCGAAAAAGCCGGCAAGTCCGTGAAAATCGTCGCCGGAGGAGCCGTCCTCACCGCCGACTACGCCGAGAAAATCGGCGCCGACTTCTACGGCAAGGACGCAATGGCGACCGTGAACATCGCCAAGCAGGTGTTTGGAAAGTAGGGGAGGAAAGCCGAGTTTGAGCACTGCGATGCTACACAACAAAAATTGAAGGGGAATACTTTTTGCAAAAAAAATAAAAAAGGCTTCTTCAATTTGTACATATCAAATTGCTATGTACTTTTGCAGAAGCCTTTTTTATAGAAGATGCCTAATGAAAGAGAAAGGTTTATCCAAGATACTTTCATGTAGAAAAACACACAATTTCTCAAACCTTTCAAAACCTAAGAGTTACTCTTTAAGGGATGCATAAGATACTTATGCGACATGCTCTGATAATCAGTCGTCATCAGAGCACCAGCACAATCCCGGATCAACAAGATTCGCGGAACATGCATAGTATCGTTCAATTCTCTGAAAGGCTTGTTTATTCAACTCAAGCAGACTTTGCATTTTAGAAACAAAACTACTCAGAACCTCACAGATGTGAACGCATTCTTTCTTGTGCGCAGCATAATTTTTATACCTCGACACTGTACTTTGAAACTTCGAGAAGATTTTTCTTGCTCGTTCAAAGTCATCTTGGCTAAAATTATTTTCGCTGTTCTCATCATAAACAGAATCAACTTTGACAAGAATCTGATACCAATTTGACAATTGGCTCGGTATTGTCTCACATTCTTGTGTGATGAGATTGTCGCAACTCTTGACGCATGTCTTTAAATGCGTCGAGAACCATAGAAGAATGTTTCATAGGCACCTCCGTTTTATTTACGAAAATCGTAATTTGCTAAGGATGGCACGAAGATACCAACTTCTATTAATAGAATATATGATTCTTATTTTACATACAAGAGTGCACAAACTCAGCTCGTGGAAAAACTGCGTCAGAATCCGCTGAGCAGTCGATTTTTGCTTTTACTTCTTTCATGGATTCTACAAATTTACCATGCACCTTTTGCTAAAACTGTTCTTTCAGTCATGAAAATCCTCCATGTTAAAAAACATCTTTAAGGCGGATTTCTTGCCAAAGTTAGTTTAATCCGCCTAAAAAGTTACTTCGATTATCATCTAAAAGGCGGATTCTGTCAAATTTTTTCTATAAAACATCTTTTGAATGGTACAAAAATAAAATGCCTGATTTTACATTTTCAAAATGAGCATAAGGGAAATTTTCAGGCAGAATCTACGATATTACAGAAAGAAAAGCGGACTCACACAGGAGTCTCTCTCGGAAAAAATTGGTCTCAATCCAAAATACATCACGAACATTGAAGCCCAGTCAAAATTTCCGTCGGCGGAAACGATTGACGCCATCGCTGAGGCATTGGGCATAAATCCGTCCCAACTGTTCATCGAGCAAGGCTGCCCTGTAAATGTCGTCCAGTTCGACAAGAACGCATTCACGGAGAATCTGGTCTGCGGAATTTCCCAAGAGATAAAGAACGAAGTGATAAAATATCTGGAAAAAAATCTGTGATGGCGTTGCTGGAGGAAATGAAAAGGCACGTCAATTAGTCTTTTGCCGTGCTGTTGCAAAAAATTTTTCTGCCGCCATCTCAATCTTGTCGCTTCCTTGAGATTCTTGTAGCATAACATTTCAAGGGGACGCATTGTGATTTGCGGCGGCTAGCTTCCGAATTCGTCATGAAGAAGGAGGCTCTGTATGACAAAATACGAAAGAGTGATGCTCGTCATCGCTGTTGTCGGATTGGTAATACAGGTGCTCACCTTCCTGTTCAAATAGGATAAGAGCATAAAAAAGCCCGCCCCATAGTGTGACAGCTTCGGACGGGCTTGTATTCAAACTCACGGAGGCTGGTCGCCGTACTTTGTTGTCGCAAAGTACATTCGCAAGCGTCCCCGTTTCTTTGTCCAATATACACGGCTCCGGCCTTTTCGTCAAACACGCAAGACTGCGCACTTGCGGAAAAATCTATTTCACGAGCGTGTAAGTGTAGGTAGTGCCTGAGCCTGAGCTTTGTTCAAGCACATACCGTGTTCGTTTTGATTACAGGCACTCCGTCGGGAAGCTCTGTGAACGTGATCGTCACTTTGCAGCCGCTTGTCCCGGTGCCTTCTGTGGCGTAAGAGCCTTTCACAGTGCCGAGTTTTGTAGTGTCGCCCAAATCTTCGCCTTCTGGTCTTTTCCAAGAGTACATGTTTCCGCTGAATGTTTTCGCCTCGCTGTTGAACGAGAGGTAGTAGTCGTATCTGTATCTGTACTCGGAGCCGTGAAGCCAAATACAATCAATGTTAATATATCCACTCGTGTACTCTTCCGTAAGCTCGCTTTCGTCAAATGATTTGTAAAAGCCGCACGCAGTCGGAAGATTTCCATCGAAGTAGCGTTTGAGAGTGAGAGAATTGTCATCGCCTATCGTATATTCTCTCACTCCGCGCGTGGAAAATACTTGCTTGCGATATTCAAGTTCGCTTTCTAGTTCCACATCGGACCAGCTCTCTCCCTCTTCCTCAGCCTCTTTTTTGAGTAGCTCTTCGTATTCCTCCACGCTTGACCACGAAATCGTCTCCCCATCTTCCGTCCAGCCCTCGGACTGGAGTGCGAGGTAGAGGAGATTCTGGTTCGCATCGTAGGAATACTTTTCTGTTACAATCTTTTGGTAATCGGTTTTGCTTTTAGTATATGTCGCTGTCTTGTCGGTGAACGTCCACAACCTGGACACCTCTTCGCCGTCTTCTGTAGATGTATATTGCCACGTCTTTCCTTTGAGCGGGTTCTCGCCCACGCTTTCGGGCAGTGTCACGTAAGCCGTTCCATTTTCATACTTTCCTTTTTTTCTAATCCGAAACATGCTCCGTAGACTGTCCTTCATCGCTTTGATAAATGATATCTCCGCCCTCGCCGCTGTTTCTGATAATCTCCCGTGCGCGTGCAGATGCACTTTGTTTTGATTGATTTTTTACTTCATAATTCTGCCTTCCATCAATCCAAACATCCCACTTGCCTTCCTCATTTTGAGATACATAACCGACCATGCAAAACTCCTTTTTCCTTTTACAAGAATCAAAAATTTTATCAAGTTTGAATACACTATTATTCAAAACTTAATATAAAACCAAGTATAATTATTGAGTTTTGAATTGTCAAACAAAAATTTCTAGGCATTTATGAATAATAAAGGCATGGGATTCAGGGAAAATCTAAAAGAAGAGTTGACTTTTCAGGACATAAAGGTGAAGGAACTTGCGGAGATGACGGGAATAAGCAAGCACACGCTCGACCATTATCTTGCTACGAATGGAAGCCAGCCGCAAGCGGAACTTGCCGTGAAAATCGCGCATGCGCTGAATACTTCCGTCGAAAATCTTGTCTGCGGAAAAAGTTTTGAACCGTCCTTGGAAAAAATCCCGAATGAAACCGACATGAACATAGTCATCAACGAACTTCGTCAACTCTGCGAAAACGACTTCATGTTTGTGAAAAAGTTGGTTCACATGCTCAAGAAAGGATGAACAGCCTTTTTCAAAATCTGTGGATTTTTGCGGGAAAGTCCGATATATTTAGAAAAGAAGCACAGCCACGGGAACGCAGCGAACGTTCCCCCCGGAATTACGGTTGGTCTTCATCCAAGTTTTGATGTCGCTATTGACACCGCCGCTTAGTGTTTCGGACTAGGCGGCTATTTTTTTGCTCCTCTTGCTTTTTGTGCGAAGAGAGGTGCGCTTGTTTTGTTTTCGTCAACGCAACCGGGAAAATGCCGATATGGAAAGAATCAACCCGACAGCGTTCACTTGCTTCGTACTATGGAAACTCGATATTCAAGTTATTTACTTTATAAATCTGTAAGAACCCCAAGCATATTCTTCATGCTTGGGGTTCTTGTCGAACTGTCAAATGCGCTTTACAGCGTCACGCCGTCCTTGAAAATCGCTATTTCCCTGTAGCCGTTCTTTTCGTTCTTTGTGACCGCGCGGCCGGAAACGATGTCGCAAATCTGCTGGAGAAGCGCATCGCGAACGCTGTCGCTCGGCTCGTCCAGAAGGCGCGCGGCGTCGAAGTCGATCCAGCCGGATTTCCTCTGGGCGAGAGGGTGGTTCGTCGCGATTTTGACTGTCGGAACTGGTGCGCCTAGCGGTGTTCCGCGTCCGGTTGAGAACAGGATGATGTTCGCGCCGGCAGCCGTCATGTCGGTTGTGGACACGATGTCGTTGCCAGGTCCTTCAAGAAGCGAAAGACCCTTCTCCGTCAAACGCTCTCCGTACTTCAAAACGCCTGTGACAGGAGCCTTGCCGCCCTTCTGCACGCAGCCGAGGGACTTGTCTTCGAGCGTCGTGATTCCGCCGGCCTTGTTTCCAGGAGACGGATTCTCGTAGCAGACCTGGTTGTGTCTAGCGTAGTAGTCCTTGAAGCCGTTGATGAGGTTCACGGTGTTGTCGAACCTCGACTTGTCCACGCAGCGGTTCATGAGCATCTGCTCGGCGCCGAACATCTCAGGGACTTCGGTGAGCATCACGCTGCCGCCCATTCCAGTCATCGCGTCGCAGATGCGTCCGATGAGCGCGTTCGCCGTGATTCCGCTCATTCCGTCAGAGCCGCCGCACTTCATGCCGAGAACGATGTCCGTGAGCGGACGCGGCTCTCTCTTGAATTTTGACGCGTACTCGACAAGCTCCGTCAAAAGCCTCTTTCCTTCCGAAAGCTCGTCCTCGAAATCCTGCGTGACCATGAATTTCACGCGGTTCTCGTCGTACTCGCCGAGGAAGTTCTTGAAATACGGAATGTTGTTCTCCTCGCAGCCGAGGGAGACGACGAGGACTCCTCCGGCGTTCGGGTGCTTCACGAGGTCGGAGAGGATGACCGCTGTTGTCTCCTTGTCGGCTCCCATCTGTGAGCAGCCGTAGGGGTGAGTCCATGTGAAGACTCCCTCAAGTCCTCCGTCCGTCTTCGGTCCCGGCTCTCCGCCAAGGAATTTGCCGTTCGCCCACGCGGCGAGGTTCTCCGAAATCTTGTTCACGCAGCCGACGAGCGGCACAATCCAGATTTCGTTCCTTGAGCCGACCCTTCCGTCCGCGCGCGGATACACGTTCACTGTGGGAACGTTCGCGCGGAGCTTCTCGGTCTCCTTGTACCAGTTCTCGTAGGCCGCTTTCGCAGTATTTTCCTGGTATGAATATTCAAGTTTCTCAGAGAGGAGGGTGTGGATGTTGTGTGTATGGACGTGGAATCCTTTCTTTATATCCTCTTTTGCGGCTCCTATTGGATATCCGTACTTGATGATTGGCTCGTCTTTCTTGATGTCCCTGAGGGCGAATTTGTGCCCGGCTGTGATGTCCTCCTGCAAAGTGACTGTCACTTCTGGAACATCGTCCATTGCCTCGAGCGTGACTGTCGTTCCTTTGGAAAGCGGCTGGAGAGCCACTGCCACGACGTCCGCCGAATTGATTCTTATGGCGATTTTACTCATCGATATTACCTCTTACCTCTGAATTTATAGTTTCAATTTTAACGAAAAACCCCCGCTCAATAAAGGATGAAACGCTTCTTGAGAAAGTGATTTTTCACGAACTGGCAAATGCGTCAGCGTATTTCGTGCGGTTCGTCGCCCGCCGAGTTCTTCTTCCAGCCCGGATTCCCCTTCCAGACGAATTCCTTCAGAATCGACCGCAGCCGCTTTCCTGTTTCCTGCGATTCCTCGTCGTCCACGCATTCCATTTTCGTGCTTTTTCCCAAAAGAACTGGAACGTCGCAGAAGTGGTAGCAGCCGATTCCCTTTTCGATTGAATCGGGTGTCGCGTACTTGTAGAGATACCGCCAAGCGTCTCCCTTGTAGCCGGAGAGCAGCCTTTCAAGCGGATTCACATAGATGATTCTTGTCACGCTGTCGCTGATTTGGTGCTTGTAGCTTTTTCCGCTTTTGACGGGCTTGATTTTGAGGATTTTCGACATCAGGAAGAGGAGCGGAGTCGGTAGCGGAAGAGTGAACGGATTGGCCTCCTCTTCGACAGTTCCGATTAGAAGCGGCTTCACGCATTCCTTGGCGAGCGTTCCAGGCGCGCCCTTGAGCGTCGTCCCGTCGATTGTCGGCGAGAACGCGCACCTCAATTCGAATCTCTTGAATCTCATGTCGTTGGAGAACTTTTTGTTCGCTTTGGAAATCACTTCCGAATCCATTCTGAACAGTTTTTCAAGTTCGTTCTTCTTGATTCCGAGCGTCTTCAAATAACGCTCCGTGTTCTTCCGGCTTTCCTCCTCCGTGAAGAAATGCTCTATGCACGCCGACATCACATACGCTTTGCTGAACAGGTTTTTCGCCTCGTCCATCGACATGAGCGCCAAAATGCACGCGCCGCCCGCCGACTGCCCGAAGAGCGTCACGTTGCCGTTGTCCCCGCCGAAGAAGCCGATGTTGTCGCGCACGAACTCAAGCGCACGTATCTGGTCGAAGAGTCCGCAGTTCTTGTCGAAGAGGTTCTTCCCTCCGTTCTCTTTGTCCAGAAACGAAAGATTCAAAAATCCGTAGATGTTCAGCCTGTAGTTGAAAGTGACCACAATCGATTCCGTCTCCACGGCCACCTTCGCCATGTCGTAGAGGAGCCTTCCGCTCCCTGCCTCCGCTTCCCCGGCTCCGCCCTCGGCGTACGAGCCGCCGAATATCCAGACCAGGACGGGAAGGTTCTGCTTTTCGCTTTTCGGAACGAACAGGTTCATGTAGAGGCAGTCCTGGCTCATGTTCGACGAGCCTGTGTGCCCGACGTGCTGGATTGGGTTCCTGCTCCCCGAAGAAGCGTCGAGGATTCCGTCCCAGTTTTCAGGCTCCAGTGGATGCTTGAACGAAAGCTCACCCAATGGCTTTTTCGCGAATGGAATGCCGAGGAATTGGACGCACCCGTCCTTCTCGATTCCACGCACTTTTCCGTATTTTGTCCCGATGATGTTTTCCGTCATTTTTTTCAGTCCATTGTTTTTGCGAATCCGCATTTGCATGAAAAAGGCACATCCGTTTTTGAATGTGCCTTTCAATTGGAAATTTTTAACAAGCCAAAAGCCGAATTTTCTCAGTGTAATGGTCGAAACGAGCGGAAGCGCGTTTCGGCAACTGCAACATTCATAAACTCGATGTTCGACCTAGCAGACTTCGCAGTTGTCGGCCTTCACCGTCTTGATTTCCTTTCCGTCGGCGAGCGCCTTCTTTCCTGCAATCATGACCGTGTGGTTCTCGACCTTGTAAGTGACCTTCGCGAATTTGTCGATGTCGATTTTCGCCGGCTTCTCTCCGCTGAACGAAGAGCCTTCGAGCGTGATGACCGTTCCCGGCTTCGCCCAAGGAGCTGTCAGAAGTTCGACCTTCTCCTTGCCGTCCTCCGTGTAGTCGCATGCAAGGAGCATTCCGCGGCTTTCCACGCCCTTCATCTTCCTCGGAGCGAGGTTCGCGGCGATGATGACGTTCTGTCCGAGAAGTTCCTCCGGCTTCAAGTACGGCCTCAAACCCGACTGGATGATTCTCGGAGTCCCGGAACCGTCGTCCATCGTCTCTATGTAGAGCTTGTCGCCCTGCGGGTTCGTGTCCACCTTCTCGATTTTCGCCACGAGAAGCTGGACGTGCGAGTCGAAATACGCGGCCGGGTCTGTCTCCGCCGGGGAGACGTTTCCGGACGGCTTCGCGCTTTCCTTCTTTTCAACCGGCTTCGAGTGCGGCTTCTCCTTCGGCATCAACGCCTCAACGTCAAGCTCTCCAGCCACGCACGGAACCGTTATCTGCCAGTTCTCAAGAACCTGCGGATGGATTTCTCCGAACACGCCAATCTGCTTTCCGTTCACCATTACGCCAGCCTGTCGGCCGGGAATGAATCTTGGGTCGCTAGTCTCCACGACTTCGTACTTGTGGTCGAGATAATAGAGGAGAGTCGCGACCTCGGAAGCCAAATCGTTGAAGTTCGCGTTGTTGGCGGCCGTGAGGAATCCGAGCGACTGGATTGTCCTCGTTCCCGTGTTCTCCTTGTCGTCGAGGAAGGCGACCTTTCCGATTTCGAAGATTTTGTGCGGGAAGATTGCGTTCGCGGCCGCGCTTTCCGCTCTGAGAAGCGAGGCGATTATCGACGGGCGGACGAACTGGTAGTTCTCGCTCATCGGGTTGAGGATTTCGATTACGTTATCTGAAGAGACGTTCATCCTGTCGATGTAGTCGCGCTTTGAGCCGAGATAGTTGAAAATCATCTCCTGATAGCCCAATCCCACCATGATTTCCTTCGCCTTTCTGCTGAAAACTGTCACAGGAGAGAGGTGGCCGACAGTGAAGTCGCTTGGACGCTCCGGCTTGAAGAAGTCGAGCGTGAGACCAATCATCACGTCTTCGATGATGTCGACCTCGTGGAGGAAGTCGTTCCTGTACGGTGCTGGAGAGAGCGAGAATTCTACGTCTGACTTGTTCGCCTTGAGGTATCTCTGCGTCTTCTCCGTGGCGGCGAAATCAGATGCCGAAACGTCGTTGTCCATGCGCGCGAGCGCGTCAAGAACCTGCTCCTTCGTCAAGTCGACGCCGAGCTTCTTGTTGATTGCCGCGAGTGTCGCCTTCGTTGTCTTCTGGAAATAGAACGGAGCGACGATTTCCTTTCCGAGTCCTGTGTCGTAAGGATGCACGACTTTCACAGGAAGAATCTCGTATCCAGCGTCGAAGAAGTCGCAAGCCACGATGTTCGCACTCAAAAGGAGGTTCTCGATGTTGTCTCCCGTAAGCTCGACCATCAAGTCCTTGTCGCCCACCTGCACGGCTCCGAGAGTCGCCGAGTTGATGACCGGAGCCATCGACATGACCTCGCCCTTGTCGTCCTTCAAAAGCGGGAATTTCTTCGCGTCCTTCAAAATCCAGCCGAATTCCTTGCCCTTCGGATGCTCGCTCAGAATCTCGCGGCACGTCATCGGCCTGTCGCACTGGAGCGGCACGAAAGAAGTGCTGTCTGGGGCCACGCCCATGTAGTGCACAGGCCACTTTATCTGGGACACGCGGTAGACACCCATCGAAATCGTCTTTCTTTTGCGTCCGAAGTTCCAGCAGAGCTTCTCCTGCGTCTGTATGATGTCCTTGAGCATCGGGTCGTCGATTGGCTTTCCCGAAATGACGAAGGACACGAGATACGGGCGCACTTCCTTCACGGACTCTTCGACATAGACGACCCTGTCGGCAGTGTCCTTGATGTCTCCGGCTTTTGAGATGAATTTTGAATAGTCCGAGCGTTTCGCGCCGGCGTGCAGCCTCAAGTTCCTTGTGACTCCGCCTGTCGACCACAAGTCGGGTCTGTTCGTGTCGTTCAACTCGATTTTGATGACCCTCTCGTCGTCGCTCTGGCTCATGTCAGGCTTCTCGTCAAGCTCCGCTTTCGCGCATGTGAGCTTCTTCTCAAGCGTGTCGTAATCGTATTTTGTTCCGAGAAGATTGAAGAAAAGCTTCTCGTTCACTTCGATTTTTGGCATTTGAATCCTCGATAAAATTAAATGGTTTTCTTCAATTTTATCGAAAGAGACGGAATCTAACAATCAAAGAGAGCCACAGTTGTGAACGGCAGTCGCATTGTGAATCAGACCGGCTTGTTGAGCGCGGAAGTCAGGCACTGCAGCTCGGACAGCGTCTTCTGGAGAATCTGGATTTTTTCGTTCAGAGTGTCCTCAATCCGCTTGTTGACGAACAAGTCCTGGGACTCCACGCCGAGCGCGGCGGCTATGCTTTCCACGGAAGAGTCTTTCGGCCAGACCTTCCCACCTTCGATTTTACAGACAGCGAGCGGTGTGATGCCGCATCTGTTCGCGAGTTCCTGCTGCGTGAGCCCTTTGCTCTCCCGCAGTTTTCTGATGTTGTACGCCATTATCGTGCGAATTTTTGTAGTTTCATCCATAATTTAGAATTTATATTGACTATCAATATAAATCAAGCGTTTTATTCTACTTCATGTGGGAAATATTGTATCTGAGTTTCTGCATGAGCGGAGCGGGAATTTCCTTCGCCGCTTCCTGCACTTCCAGCAGTAGATCCAGGTACTTCTGCATGATTTCTTCCTGGTTCATTGATTTTGAATCGATGTTCCGCTTTAAAACCTCCGGTTCCATGAGAAGTTCGTGAACTTTCAGCGAGAAGACCGCTGCTATTTTTTCGAAGGTTTCGTCTGTGGGCCATGTCCTTTCCCGTTCAATGTCGCTTATCGTGTTCGTGCTGGTGCCCGCCTTCTCCGCCAAAACAGACTGCGTTATGGAATTTATTTTTCGAAGGAGTCGAAGGTTCTCGGCCAGATATTTTCTTGTTTCTCCCATGAAAAAATTCAAAATCACAAACAAATTTTTTCCCACAAAGAAAAACTGTGTAATTTTTCACAAATTTCACATCATGATTGTAATTCTTTACATTCAACCTGCCATCCGGCGATATTTTTTAATCGACAAAACCGTCCGTCTTTTCCATGCGTCCGCTTTCCGCTATAATGAGGTTTTAGTATGAGTACTAAAGCATGCCTCGTCCTGGCGAACGGACTGGTCTTTGATGGAAAAAGTTTTGGAGCTTCTGGATGCGTAATCGGCGAAGCGGTCTTCACAACGGGTATGAACGGATACCTTGAGACACTGACTGACCCCAGCTATTTTGGACAGATTGTCACACAGACTTTTCCTCTTATCGGAAATTATGGAATCATAACACCAGATTTTGAAAGTTCAAAAATCCACGTCAGAGGATATATCGTCCGCTCTTGGTGCGAAGAGCCTTCGAATTTCAGATGCGAGGGCGAAATCGACGCGTGGCTCAAAAAACAGAACGTCATCGGTCTCTACGACATCGACACCAGGGCTTTGACGAAAGTCCTCAGGGAAGCCGGAGTCATGAACGGAATGATAATCGCAGGAGATTCCGAGGAGGCCCAGAAAAATTTCGCCGCCTTGGAGAACGAGGCCGAGAAGGCGAAACTCCTTGAACAGATAAAAGCCTACAAAATTGAAAAAGCTGTAGAGACAGTTTCATGCGATGCCGTGAAAATCGAGAAGGACGCCCAGTCGGTTTTCGCCGAGAGCGCGAAATACAGGGCTGTCCCGGTGCGCGCCGACGGAACCAAGGAGAACGACCCGGAAGTCGCCATGAAGGACGGCAAGGGCAAGAAAGTCGTGCTTTGGGATTTTGGCGCGAAAGCCAACATCCGCCGCGAACTTTTGAAGCGCGGCCTTGAAGTCGTGACGATGCCATGCACCGCCACAGCCGCCCAAATCCTTGCAGAGAACCCGGACGGAGTGATGCTCTCGAACGGCCCTGGAGATCCTAGCGACAACGTGACGATTATCGCGGAAATAAAGAAGCTCCTTGAGAGGGATTTGCCGATTTTCGGAATCTGCCTTGGGCACCAGCTTTTGGCTTTGGCGAAGGGAGCGAAGACTTCAAAACTCAAGTACGGACACAGGGGCGCGAACCAGCCTGTAAAATACCTCAAGACTGGCCGCGTCTACATCTCTTCCCAGAACCACGGATACGCGGTGGAGAACGACACCCTGCCGAAGGGGGCTGTCCTGAGCTTCGTGAACACGAACGACGGAACCTGCGAGGGCGTGACATACACGGACACTCCGAGTTTCAGCGTTCAGTTCCACCCGGAAGCTTCTTCGGGACCTCTCGACACAAGCTTCCTCTTCGATGAATTCGTCAAGCTCATAAACGACCACTCTTACTTGAGGAACTTCGAAGCGACCACGAAGCGCGTCGACGCGATAGAATATTTCGCTTCTACCATAAAAAGCACAAAAGAGCACAGGGCTTAATCAAGGAGATTTGAATGGACGATTTCGAGATTTACGAAGAAGACGGAGACAAGATTCTCACATCCTACAATGGAAGCGGCAGAAAAGTCGTGGTTCCAGAGGGCATTGTCGCGATAGATAATTTCGACGATGATTTTGTCTTCCACCAGAACGGACAAATCGAGGAAGTCGTCCTTCCCGAAAGCCTTGAATACATAGGGCGGGATGCGTTCTCGGGATGCGCCGGCCTCAAGAGGATAAATTTTCCGAGAGGGCTTTCGATGATTGGCGACTCCGCCTTCTGCGGCTGCGAGAGCCTTGAGGAGATTGACCTTCCCGACACGCTCGAAGTCATCGGAATGTCCGCGTTCGAAAAATGCGGAAAGCTCAAGGTGGAAAAAATTCCGTCTTCGCTAATCGAGGTTCCCGTCAACGCGTTCGAAAACACGACGGAAGTTCTGCTGAAGAACAAGGACTATGTCCGCCTCGGAGATTTCGTGTACAACTCGGAGACGAAAGCCGTGTTGTACGCTCCTGATTCCGACTCGGACGACGAATCCCTCGACGACTCGTTCCTTGTCGGCACGGTTCTTCCGCTGGACGCGAAGGTAATCGGAGCGAATTCGCTTTCGTTCGGACAGTTCGACGATGTGAAAATACCGGCGAGCGTGGAGTACATCGGAACTGGCGCGTTCATGTTCTGCCAGAACCTCAAGAAAGTCGTCATTCCGAAAAACGTCCACACTATAGATTCGGGGGCGTTCATCAACTGCCAGAGCCTCGAGGAGGTCGTTTTCGAGGGGACGGAGCCTGTCACTCTCGGTTCGATGGCCTTTTCTGGATGTCCGAATTTGAAATCGGTCGCGATTCCGAAAGGCTCCGACTACGAAAACGCCTTCGACGACGGTGTCTCCGTCTCTGAAAAGTGAGAACCGAAGGAAAAGAGATTTATGTTAGCTCGGTCTAACAAAATTTCATTAGCGAGAATTTTTATTGAAAATTCAGATTTCCCTAGCTAAAATGGTTTTTGGAAATTGCCTATGAGAGTTGGCGGTTTCCTTCTTTTCAGAAATAACTTTTCTGCCCGCCAATTTTTTTAGGTCTTTCTCAGCTCGATTAAAAATCGTTCTTAATAAATTTATATATTTTTAGGAGGACAAAATGTCCAGAAAGAAACAGTCAATGGACGGAAACACAGCCGCCGCGCACGTAGCATACGCGTTCACGGAAGTTGCTGGTATCTATCCAATCACTCCTTCATCTCCAATGGCCGACAACGTAGACAACTGGTCTGCTGATGGTCGCAAGAACATCTTCGGCAACAAAGTGAAGGTCATCGAGATGGAATCGGAGGCTGGTGCTGCTGGTACAGTCCACGGCTCTTTGGCTTCCGGCGCTCTCACGACAACATTCACGGCTTCACAGGGTCTTCTCTTGATGATTCCGAACATGTACAAGATTGCCGCCGAGCAGCTTCCTTGTGTGTTCCACGTTGCTGCCCGTTGTGTGGCTACTCAGTCGCTCAACATTTTCGGAGACCACTCGGACGTTTACGCGTGCCGTCAGACTGGTGTCGCGATGCTCGCCGAGTCAAACCCGCAGGAAATCATGGACTTGGCTCCTGTCGCCCACCTTGCCGCCCTCGAAGGAAAAGTCGCTTTCATCAACTTCTTCGACGGTTTCCGCACTTCACACGAAATCCAGAAAATCGAGCTTTGGGACTATGAAGACCTCAAAGAGATGATGCCGATGGATGCCCTCAAGGCATTCCGCGCTCACGCTTTGAACCCTGAGCATCCTGCAATGCGCGGCTCCCACGAGAACGGAGACGTTTTCTTCCAGCACCGCGAGGCCTGCAACTCAACATACGACGCTCTTCCTGCCATCGTCGAGAAGTACATCGACAAAATCAACGCCAAACTCGGCACGAACTACGGCCTCTTCGACTACTACGGAGCCGCAGACGCCGACCGCGTAATTGTCGCAATGGGCTCAATCTGCGATGTCGCAGAGGAAGTCATCGACTACCTTTCAAAGAAGGGCGAGAAAGTCGGTTTGATTAAAGTTCACCTTTACAGACCGTGGGTTTCAGCCAAATTCTTGGCGAAATTGCCGAAGACTGCCAAGAAAGTCGCTGTCCTCGACCGCACGAAGGAGCCAGGCTCTCTCGGAGAACCTCTCTTCCTCGATGTCGCCACGACATTGCGCGAAGCCGGATTGAACGACGTGAAACTTTCAGGCGGACGCTACGGTTTGGGCTCGAAGGACACTCCTCCAAGCTCCGTATTCGCTGTCTACACAGAACTCGCCAAGGATTCTCCAAAATCACGCTTCACTCTCGGAATCAACGACGACGTTACGAACCTCTCATTGCCAGAGGTCAAACCGGCTCCAATCACGGCCGCCGAGGGAACTGTCGAGTGTAAATTCTGGGGTATCGGTGGAGACGGAACTGTCGGTGCCAACAAGGATTCCACAAAAATCATCGGTGACCACACTGACAAATACATCCAGGCCTACTTCCAGTACGACTCTAAGAAGACCGGCGGTATCACGATTTCCCACTTGCGCTTCGGCGACAAGCCAATCAAATCGCCATACTACATCAACCAGGCCGACCTCGTTGCCTGCCACAACCAGTCATACATCATCAAGGGCTACAAGATGGTGCAGGACGTGAAGAAGGGCGGAACCTTCCTCATCAACTGCCAGTGGTCGGACGAGGAATTGGACAAGCACCTTCCTGCCGAGTCTAAGAAATACATCGCCGACAACAACATCAAGGTCTACACTGTAGACGCTATCGACATCGCGACAAAAATCGGTCTTGGAAAGAGAACTTCAACAGTTCTCCAGTCAGCGTTCTTCAAGCTCGCTGGCGTTCTTCCTGCCGAAGAGGCCATCAAGTACATGAAGGAAAAGGTCGTCGCCAAGTTCTCAAAGAAGGGACAGGAAGTCGTCGACATGAACTGCCAGGCCATCGACCAGGGCGCGGGCGCTCTCCACGAGGTGAAGATTCCTGAGTCTTGGAAGAACCCGGCTCCAGATGCCGCGAAACCGGCTCTCACAGGCGAGAAGAAGACCGTCAACATGGTCGAGAAGCTCATGAACCCAATCGCGCTCATGGACGGAGACAACCTCCCTGTTTCCGCATTCAAGGACATCGCCGACGGACAGTTCGAGCTCGGTGCTTCCGCTTACGAGAAGCGCGGAACGGCCGTCATGATTCCTTCTTGGAACGCCGACACTTGTGTCCAGTGCAACACTTGCGCTTTCGTCTGCTCTCACGCGACACTCCGCCCGTACCTCTTGAACGCCGACGAGGCTGCAAAGGTCGAGGGACTCGGAGCCAAGACACTCGCTGTCAAGAATCCGAAACTCTCACAGTACAAATACACATTGTCTGTTTCTCCGCTCGACTGCATGGGCTGTGGAGAATGTACGACAGTTTGTCCTACAAAGTCGCTCACGATGGTTCCTCAGGAGACATTGGTTCAGAACCAGCCACAGTGGAACTATCTCGTCGCGAACGTCTCGAAGAAGCCGGAAGTCGATGCTATGCCGCTCTCTCCGATGACTTCACAGTACAGCCAGCCGCTTCTTGAGTTCTCAGGCTCATGCGCGGGTTGTGCGGAGACATCTTACGCCCGTTTGATTACTCAGCTCTTCGGCGAGCACATGTACATCTCGAACGCTACAGGTTGTTCTTCAATCTGGGGCGGCCCTGCAGCTACAGCTCCTTACACAATCAACAAGGATTCGAAGAAGGGACCGGCTTGGGCTAACTCACTCTTCGAGGACAACGCAGAGCACGGTTTGGGTATGTACTCAGGCCAGAAGTACATCCGCGACAACCTCATCGCGAAGCTCGAAGAAGAGGCTGCGTCTGACAAGGCGACTGATTCAGAGAAAGCCGCAATCGCAAAATTCCTGGAGACAAAAGACAGCACTCTTGAGAATTCAAAGGCGGTAGAGGCTCTCATTCCTGAGCTTGAGAAGGCTTCAAAGAACGGATGCCCGATTGCTGCTGAAATCCTCGAGCAGAAGGACTACCTTTCAAAGAAATCTGTCTGGATTTTCGGTGGCGACGGTTGGGCTTACGACATCGGATTCGGCGGTCTCGACCACGTTTTGGCTTCTGGCGAGAACGTCAACGTCATGGTATTCGATACAGAGATGTACTCGAACACGGGTGGACAGGCGTCTAAGGCTTCCAACATCGGTGAAGTCTGCCAGTTCGCGGCTGCCGGAAAAGAGATGGGCAAAAAGTCACTCTCAGAAATCGCTATGAGCTACGGATATGTCTACGTCGGACAGATCGCCCTCGGCGCGAACCCGGCCCAGGCTCTCAAGGTCATCCAGGAAGCGGAAGCCTACAACGGCCCATCCCTCATCATCGGATACGCTCCATGTGAACTGCACGGAGTCAAGGGCGGCATGAACCACTGCCAGGACGAGATGAAGGCTGCCGTGAAGGCCGGCTACTGGAACCTCTTCAGCTTCAACCCGGCTCTCAAGGCGGAGGGAAAGAATCCGTTCACTCTCACTTCAAAAGAGGGCGACGGAAGCTACCAGGCGTTCCTCAACAACGAGACACGCTACTCCGCGCTCACCCGCAAGTTCCCAGAGAGGGCGAAAGTCCTCTTCAACAAGAACGAGCAGGCTGCTAAAGACAGGTTCGTACACTTGCAGAAGCTTGTTGAGTTGTACAAATAAGTCTGCGAGTTTTTGGGAAGCTTGCTTCCAAAAAACTCGGCCACTTTCGCGAAAGCGAAAGTGCGTGCACTTGCAGAAGTTGGTTGAGTTGTACAAATAATTGTCACTTCGACTTCGCTCAGTGACCGAGTGTGGTGGTTGAGAGGAGTCGAAACCATTGGAAATGAAGAATGCTCCCTGAGAGGAAGATATTCCTTTTGGGGAGCGTTTTTTGTCTCTTTCTCCATAATAAATTCCAACCGCGTCAACTGCCGGGTTGTTTTCTTTCACTCATCATTTTCCCCTCCGCTATCAAGATTTGATATCCAAATGCTTTATCCTCGTGTCCAGAAGCGGATTCAGGCTCCGCCTTGTCCGTCTACTTTTTTTTTATATAGTAGTTTTAACTGAAAAACAACTTGAATTTCAGCCAAAACGACAACACCAAACGGAGGAAAAAACATGAAACTCTCAAAGAAAATCCTTGCAGCCCTCTCGGCGGCCGCACTTCTTGCGACGACCGCGCTCTTTTCGTCCTGCTCCGACGACGAGGACGACGACAAAAACGGAACGTCGTACGTGACACTGCCCGAAAGCGTGGGCGAGAACCCGCTCAAAGGAAAGACGTGGCAGCGTACAAGTGAAAATCGGGCATACAAATGGTCGTTCTCCGACACGACAGCGACATATACTACTGAAAGCAAAACCGATTACACAGAGATTGAAACATACAAGTATTCCTACGACGCGAACCAGAATCTCCTCTACCTCGCATTCCAGTCCGAGAGCTGGACGGAAGATGGGGAGACGACTTCGTGGTCAAGCGTGGAGGAATACGAAGAGCTAATCAAAAAAGAGGCTGAGGAATATGGAGAGAGCTTGTCCGATGTGGAACTAGAATGTGAACTTGAATACGCCAAGCAAGCGTTTTCCACACTCGAAGTGAACAAATACACGATAGACGACGACGGCTCTCTAACGCTTGAAGACTACTTCGACGGAAACCTCCCGACAAAATGCGACTTTTACAAAGACTTTGGCGAAAGCGAGCTTCCGTCAGAGTACACTAGTGGAGATATTTCACTTGACGAGATTTGGTTTGAAGACTCCGACCGTACCGACTACAGCTACGACTATAATCTCTCGTTCAACAGCGAAGCGAAAACATTCAGCGGAAACATGTACTCTTGGAAAAGACCAGAAGGCGAAGATTTGGGCGACACTACAAAACTCGGCACTGTCAAAGGAACGTACACCACAGAAGGAATCGGGACAAGCGGCTGCAAGGTGACGCTCACGTTCACATCGCTGCCGGACGAAGTGCCCGATGTTATCAAAACGGGCACTCCATACGAGCTTGAACAAAACTCAGACTCAGACGCTACTTACACCTACACGCTCGTGAAATAGATTTCCGCAAGTGCGCAGGCTTGCGGCTGGATGCGGATTGCAAATCCCGCCATCGAAAGTTGTCAGCTTTGGGCGGGGTATTCTTTGCACTCAAACGCTTTCTTACGAGGGCGTTATCGAAATCTGACGCACAGCGTCTTTTGTAAAGCCTTAGGCTTTTTTAAATAAAATACCCTGACAGAAAAGAATCTGTTGGGGTATTTTATTGCTTGAAAAAAGGCATTTTCTAAACTTGTCTTTTGTATGAATATGGGCTAATATATAAGTACACTTTGGATTATCCCATATTTATAGAGAGAAGTTATGGATTTTATTGCCCGCCATGCTGAAAAAACACTGATTCGCTTTGCTTCTTCTTTTCCTGCATTGCTTGTTACAGGAGCAAGACAGACAGGAAAAACAACTCTTTTGAAAAAAATAATCGAAGCTAAATCTATTTCTAGCACAACTTTCGATGATATTGCAGAAGAACAATTTGCTTTGTCCGACCCAAAAACATTTCTTGAACTGCACTCAAGCCCGTATATGTTTGACGAAATTCAATATGTGCCAGAATTATTTCGCTATCTTAAAATTGAAATCGATAAAGACAGACACAACGGAATGTATTATTTGACAGGAAGCCAACAATTTAAGTTGATGGAAAAAGCAACGGAAAGCCTTTCTGGGCGAATCGGAATTGTTCAGCTCTACCCTCTTTCTGCTCGCGAAATCAGAAGCGATGATTTTTCTGATAGTTTTATTCCGACAAAAGAATACATTTTGGAGCGAAACAAGGCTTTTTTGAATTATGATTTTTCGGTTCAAAATGTATGGAATCGTATTTTCACAGGCGGATATCCTGAAGTATTGAAAAATACTGTGAGTCCAAAAGATTTTTATGCACAATACTTAAAAACATACATTGAACGCGATATAAAGAATTTGAGCCAAGTTGCTGATGAAATGCAGTTTTTGCAATTTGTAACAGTGGTTGCTTCTCGCACAAGTCAGCTTGTGAATTATGGCGACATTGCTCGTGAGTGCGGAATTAGCGAAGTTACTGCAAAAAAGTGGCTTTCGCTATTGGTAACATCAGGCATTGTTTATCTTTTAACGCCGTATTCTTCCAACGTGGAAAAACGTGTTGTGAAAACGCCAAAACTCTACTTTATGGACACGGGACTTGCAGCTTATCTTACGAAGTGGACAAGCCCTGAGGTTATGCAAAGCGGTGCTATGGCTGGTGCATTTTTTGAAACGTATGTTGTGAGCGAAATTGTTAAGTCGTTTGCAAATAATGGAGAAGATGCTCCGATTTATTTTTATCGCGATAAGGACAAAATTGAGATTGATTTGCTTATAGAGCAAAATAATACGATTTATCCTGTTGAGATAAAAAAGACCGCAACACCAAAATCTGATGACGCAAAGAACTTTTTTATCACAAGCAGGATAAAAAATGTGCAAGTTGCTCAAAGTGTCATCATCTGCACCACAAACAAAGTTTCTTCTGTAAAACGAGGCGATACAACAGCTTTTGTTCTTCCTGTGGAGTTTTTATAGTGGTGCAATAGAGGTGCTTTTATGAATGCACCGCAAAAAAAATATCGAAGAATGTATACTTCTAGGCTAAAAAAGAATGTCGAAAGAAAATTTTGAGGAATGAAAAAATGGAAAATGCGTTTCTAGAAGAAGTTATTGAAATCTCAAAAGAACTTGGGCTTAGTTCAGAAGAATCAAGAATCATAGAATCTGTAAAGTCTGCTGCATTTGAAGAATGTAGATTAACATTTTCTTCTCAAATGCCAATTACAACAATTTCACAGATACGACAAGTTCGAGCACTTGCAGAAGTTGGTTGAGTTGTACAAATAGTTTTCACGCTGACACTCTGTCGAGTGCAGCGTAAAACGCTATGACACGACCTGCCATTCGGCAGGCGTGCCAAATCAATTTCAAAAACGACACGAGGTCAGCCTTTTGGCTGGCCTCGTGCGTTTTAAATCATTGGATAAAAAGTAAAATGCTCCATGATTGGGAAAAATTCACGGATTTCCGAATTTTAAAAATCTCCTTCGCGCAAGCGCGAAAAATTTTGTTCAGTGTACACTGAACAGAGGATTGAAAAAATCCTCTGTTGCGAAACATCGCTAACGCTCGTTTCGCAACAGAAATCAATACAAAAGGAGATTTTTATGAAATCACTTAAGAAAACACTTCTTGGAGCTGGTGCGGCATTGGCATTGGCGTTGGCATTTTCTTCATGCTCAAGCTACACGCCTATAGCGGCTGGAGCCGGCACAGTCGGCGAAAAAAGAGGAGAGGCTACTGCCGCAAAGCTTTTTGGTTGGATTCCTCTCAGTTCTGACAACACTATGCTCAAGGCCGCGCAGAATGGCGGCATCAAGCATGTTGCGACTGTTGACCAGAAACGCTTCAATTTTCTTGGACTTTACTCATCTGTTACAACAATCGTAACTGGTGACTAATCTCAATATTTGATTCGATTCTGTAAAAATGAGTTTCCTTTTGCATTCTGGGGAACTCATTTTTTTAATCTTCCTGATAGTTTAACATTCAATCAAATAATCTATGAAAAAATACATTGTAATACTGTTGGTTTGTTCTGTCGCTCTGCTGTCTGGCTGCGAATCAAAAAGTCCGCTGAAAGGGAAATGGACGGCGACTTACACTGTCAAAAATGGAATGGAGCGTCCTGAAAAAAAAGGCGAAATCGTTCTTTACATCAATCTTGAGCAGAAAATCGAATATGCATTCACGTCAAAGAACTTCACAAAGAAAATAAGCCAAAAACTTTCGTCGATTGAAAAGGTTGGGGAATTTGACATTCCAAAAACCGAAGATGAAATCGCCAGCGAGCTTGCTTCGGAGTTGACCGTAAATGGCGTCTACAATCTTTACGGGAAAAATATAAATTTCTACGCGGATTCTGTGACGTTCGCGGACGGAAGCGAAATGGATTTTCAGGATTATCAGACCCTCAACCCGGCAATCGGGGAGGGGGAGTATCATGAGGAATTTTCGCTGGATGGCGAGAAGATGAATCTCGGCGGCCTTGAATTCAAGAGAACGGAATGACAATCGCTTGCGCTGAAAACTGGCTAGTCTAGCCGCGCCCTTTCCCCTGCGACAGGTTCTTCCCCGCCTCCTTGATGAACTCGCCCGCGATTTGCGTCACGGCTTTTCTGGTGTCGTCGTCCAGCGCCTTGAAAGCCACGAGCATCGCGGCGGACGAGCGGAGAGAATCGGCGTGGAGCGCGCTCAGGCTACCGTTCTTCGTGGCTCCGATTACGCTGAATACGGCATCCACGAACTGCTCGCGCTTTTCGTCCTGGATTTTTTCGAGCCAGCCGTTGAACGTGCGCGAAAAATATTCGCTCTTTTCGTCGAGCGATTCCTTGAAGACGAACGACGGCCCACGCACCGCCCATGTGAACGGGTCGTGCTGCATCAAAAACTGCCCGGAACTTTCCACAACGCTGAATTCGTCGAAATGCTCGAAAAGCTGCCCCACAATCGAAAGGTGCGGAAAAAACGACTTCACGAGCGGACGCAGTTTTTCAAATCCAGAAGACGAAATCTTTTCTTTGGAAAAACCCGGTCCGTCAAAGTTGTAGATTCGCTTGATTCTTGAGAATTTCTCCGCAGAAAGTTCAGAAACGGAGAAAATCGCGAGGTTTCCGCCTTTCGAGTGTCCGCCCACGAAAATCTCGCCGCGCGCGTCCGCCGAATCCAAAAACGAAGAAAGATAGTCAGCCGCGTCGATTTGAGATGCGACCTTGTCCTTGAACGCGAGGTTGAAATCCTCCTTCCAGCCCACAATCGTGTCGTCAGTGCCGCGGAAGGCGACGAAATGACTTTCGCCGGACGAGAAGACGAGCGCGCAGAACTGCTCTTCCGCACTGCCGTCGAATTTGTCCACAAAGCCGGAAAGAGCGACATCCGAAAAACGGGTTGACTTTGCCGCCGTCTCAAGCAAATCCACGGAAAGCGGGTTTATGACGAGCCCCACGTTCTTCCGCTCAGAAAAGTCGCGCGCGGAACTGAACTTTTTCCAAGCGTCCGCGAGCGTGATTTTCCCGGAGAAATCAGCCGGAACGATTCCGCCGAAATCCAGATACGAAAGCTGCGTGAAAATCAGCGCGTCCACGTCGTTGAATCCGCCAATCGAAAGCGGAATGTCCCCGCGCCAAGCGATGTAGTCAAGAATCGTGTCGATTTTTTCCATAATTTCCCTCGAATGTCTGCCAAAATCAGTGTTGCCACTATTCTACAATCGGGATGCTGAATTTCTCAAATTCTTTTTCTTTCGGATAAGGCAGAGCAGGGAGGACATCGCCACTGGCAGGTTCCATGCGGATGGCGTTGACGCTCATATAAAGCGGGCGCGTGTCTTTTTCCTTTTTTCATGCGCAAACTGTGCGCGGACTACTTTTTTTTTGTATAGGATATGCTAAGATTTTTTGATTTTTGCGGAAGTCTGGCTCTGCCCGACTCGACAAAAATCAAAAAAATCTTGGAGGATTTATGAAAAAACTTTCTAAACTTGCGGCAATTTTTGCGGCATTTGTTATGGCGTGCGCGGTCACTGGATGCGGTGATGACTCGTCAGATGAAAATGAGGGAAGAACGCTGACAACTCTTCCTGCTCCTACGAATCTTGTCATCAACTCAATGACGGACAATACAATCAGCTGCGCTGTGAACATCACATTCAACTATAGCGGAGAAACTGGTGCTGAAGGCGCAACGACGGCAGTGCTCGGCTACTCGACTACAAATGATTCTTCGCAGGCAATTGCCTATGACAACATCACCTGCACCACTATTGAAGCTGGCTCGAACACACGAACAGTAAACATCCCTTCAACCAGCGCGCCATATCTTACACCTCGCGACGGTAAAAAATACTATTTCTGGCTGAAAGCGGAAGGTCCTGCAGTCAGAGAAAGCGCATGGAGCAATGTCGCTGAATTCACATACAGCGCAAACTAGAAATCTTGAAGGCTTTGTACGGGCGGGGGCAACTCCGCCGTTTTTTCGTGGCGTAAAAAAAATGAAAAACACACTCCGAAGAAAGAACTGTTCAGCATATTGGCCAGTTCTTTTTTTTTGTAAATCCCAAAGAAGCCTTCAAAAAATCTGAAAAATGTCGCCTCCAAAGCGACCAAAAAACGAAATCCAAGCGTTAGTATCTACAAGCCACGGCGAAAGAGAAAACCGTGTGAAAATTTGAATAAACTTAAGTTATTGCTTATAATTTTCGATATAAGCTATAGCTTATAGAAAAGCAGGAGGAAGGATATGAAAAAGTATTCTGTAATTGGAAGTTTTTTGGCGGTTTCGCTTCTTTTTGGGGCTGCATCGTGCAGCGACGATGCGCTCGGTGAGGAAAATACGTCTGGAACAAGTGGAAGTGGACAGCAGATTTCGTCGGGAATCGACTTCACAAGCTATCCTACAAGCTACTCGATTCACGTCAAAAACAACACATCCACAAAACTCGTCGCATTCAAGGGAAAGCCGTCTGAAAAGCAGTTAATCGGAGGGATTCCGGCGTCGGGCGACCATTATCTGAAAAAGGACGCGAGCATATTCTCTACGACGACCGACTTCATGCTCTTTGTGGTTACGGAAGACGACTACAACAAGTATTATTCGTCAAGCCCGGAAACGCTGGACGCTTCTCCGTTTACGGTCTTGTACGCCTTCTACAACACAGCGTCGACAAACGAACAGACATACGAGATTTCAAGCATGATGGGAGGCGAATGGTCAATCATCATAAACAATCCGTCGGGCTACAATGTGGAACTGAGAAACATGGGAACGACAGGCGACATAATCGGCTACAGCGGAGCGGGAACGTATGAAAAGACGTTCCATGTCGAAAGCGGAAACTACATGCTGTTCCCCGTGTTCAGGAAGTATGACAAAAACCTCGGTGAAATCATCTCCACATATCCGACATACGCTTCGGGAACGCACGAGGGCGAGGCGAAGAGCTACGAATTCTCGCTGGACAGCGCCACAAAGGAAGTTTCGTTCAATGTCAACGATTGGGTCTCAGGCGTAAAATTCAATCCGAGCGCGACGTATATTTTGATTCAGAACAGCGCGAGCGACAACGGAATGAAATTCTACAAGGGCGCATTCGACGCTCCTGTTGTCACTTCGACTGGAGAAACCAACATCAATCCTGGAAAGAAGCTTCTCTACGCAATCAACATGGAGAAGCTAGCGACCAACAAATATCAGGAAGAAATCGAGCTTGCGGGACTCCGTGTCCAGACGAACAGGGGCGACAAAGCCTATCTTGCCGGCGATGCCGACACGAAAGTGACATACAAAGCAGGCTACATGTACACCTACACCATCACTGGAAACGCTGAGTCTGGCTACACCGCCACGGCTCTCACGAACGATGACGGAACGCTCAAAGCTGAAGAAATCGACTGGTCGTCAATTTCGGCGAACTAACAAGCGGCATGGGGAATACCGAAAAATGCGGTCTTCCCCATGTTTTTCACTTAAAAAACAGGAAAAGCACTTTGAAAAAATTCTTTAGGGTTCTCTTTTTTGTATTTGCGTCTTTATTCGCCGTCGCGTGCAGTTCCTCTTCCAGCGACGAAACAGAAACAAACATTTCAGAGCAAAGCGACTCGGACGGAGAAAACAGCGAACACCAGAGTGAAGATGCGGGCGGCACCGCCGATGTAAAATTTGAAAACAAAAGCCTCTATTCTGTTTCCGTGTATTTGTCCAATCCAAAATACAACTCGAACCTCGCCGTGTTCGCGGAAGTTGAAGCGGCATCCAGCGCGGAAAAGAAATTCACTGGCGACATCGACGGCGCGACGACTTTCTACTTCGTATACAATCTGAACAATTTAGGCTCTGCTGCATATCCATACATTCCATACGACACGATAAGCGACCACAAGACGCAGAAACTTTCGAAAGACGAGCAGACGACGGTCATAATAGACGACATCGAGGACTTCAAGACGGATAGCGCATTCTTGATTCTGCAGAACGATACGACATCGAGCGTGTATCTCGTGTGCGGCAACTCTCCGCTGAATCCTTATGGAATGGACGAAAAAGAGATTCAATACGGAAAAAGCGCATTCTACGAAATCGGCGGCAGCGGCAAGGGGGCAATCCCGTTTGAAAAGGCTTCGGAATTGCGAGCCGTCATCAATTCGTCGGAATACAGGGAGCTGCCAAAAATCAACTACGAAGCGGGCAAGGTCTACACTGTGACGGTCTCGAAAACCGCCGTGGAAAGAACGAACACGACTTTCTTTCCGTCTAGCGGTTCCGTGTACGAACTGGCTTTCGTGAATCCAAAAAATCCACAGCAAAACAGAGTCGTCTCTTTTGAAGAAGGCACGGAGCTTTCCGCGGACGATTTGGCGGCTTTGTCAGTCGACGGCTACGACTTTCTTGGTTGGTACATAGGCGACAGAAAAGTCGAAGAGGGCTTCAAGATAAACCAGAACTACACTTTCACAGCAAAATTTGAGGCAATCGAATACACAATAAACTATGAATTGAACGGCGGAAAAAATTCATCAGAAAATCCTCTGAGCTACACGATTGAAAGCGATTCGTTTTCGTTTGCCGCTCCGACAAGAACCGGCTACAAATTCTCGGGCTGGTACGAAACAGAAGATTTTATAGGCTCCTCCACCGCTGGAATCGAAAGCGGAAGTTTTGGAGACAAAACGCTTTATGCGAAATGGGAGACGGTCTCATACACAATCAGCTATGTTCTGAACGGTGGAGAAAATTTTTCCGAAAACCGTACCGAATACACGATTGAAAGCGATTCGATTTCTCTTGCTTCTCCGTCGAAAAACGGAGCGACATTCTTGGGCTGGTATGAAGCCGAGAACTTTTCCGGAAGCAAAATCTCTTCAATCCCAAAAGGAAGCATGGGAAACAAGACTTTTTATGCAAAATGGAATCTCATAACATACTCAATCAGCTACGAACTCAACGGCGGAACGAACGCCGCTGGGAACCCCACAAGCTACACGACCGGCAACGACACGGTTGCGATTCTGAATCCAACAAGGAGCGGTTATTCTTTTGAAGGCTGGTACAAAGCTTCGGACTTCAGCGGAAATCCCGTCTCGGAAATAGAAAGCGGAAGCTTCGGAAATATCACGCTTTATGCAAAATGGGAGGCGGTCTCATACATAATCAACTATGTTCTGAACGGTGGAGAAAACTCTTCCGAAAACCACAGCGAATACACGATTGAAAGCGATTCGATTACTCTTGCTTCTCCGTCGAAAAACGGAGCGACATTTTTGGGCTGGTACGAAACCGAGAATTTCTCTGGAAGCAAAATCTCTTCAATCCCAAAAGGAAGCATGGGAAATAAAACTTTCTATGCCAAGTGGAATCTCATAACATACTCAATCAGCTACGAACTCAACGGCGGAACAAACGCCGCCGGAAATCCAAAAAGCTACACGATTGAAAGCAGATTTGTTTATTTTTCAGCTCCCACCAGGACTGGATACACGTTTGCGGGTTGGTACACAAGTGAAGATTTCAGCGAAAATCCTATAACAAAAATTACAAGCGGAACATTCGGAAACATAACCATGTATGCAAAATGGCAGGAGACTATATACACTGCGGAAACGATTGCCGATTTGGATTTGTCAGAAATATCTGGGGCATATACAATCAAGGTCGCAGGCGATATATCAGACTACATGAATGACTACACGATAGGACTTTTGGCGGTAAAAATTAAAAATGCTACTGCTGACATTGTGCTTGATTTGTCGGGAGCGACTGGTGTAACGGAATTAAAACCTTCCGACCCTGATGCTGTCTTTTTTAAGCAGTCTGACTTTGTAAATTGCAAAAAACTCAAATCCGTTATTCTTCCGAACTGCTTGAAAACACTTGGAGATTATGCGTTTAAAGGTTGTACTTCAATAAAGTCAATCACATTGCCAGAAGGGCTTACGACGATAGGAAGTGCAGCTTTTAGCGGTTGTAGCTCAATAGAGTCAATCACATTGCCAGCTAGCCTCACGTCAATAGGGAGTAGTGCTTTTGGAAATTGTACGAATTTGAAAACAATTATCGTTCCAGACTCGGTAACAAATTTCGGCACACACATATTTGGTGGTTGCAAAGGTTTAACTGACTTTACCATTCCCAATGGCATGACATCCATTCCAAATGGTACATTTTATAATTGTACTTCGCTTGAAAATATAGTTATTTCTGATTTTGTAACATCTATTGGGGAGAAAGCATTCAGTAAATGTGAAAGCCTTGTAAGAATTACAATTCCTGCTAGTGTCAAAAGGATTGCATATGAATGCTTCCTTGATTGCACAAATTTAAAGTCAATCACATTTGCAGATACAACGACTTGGTATTACTGCGGTTCGTGGGTATATGCAAACGGTACTCAGATTTCTGTTAATACTCCAACACTGAATGCAACATATTTCACTTCAACATATTTGAGCAAAAATTGGTACAAGGAGTAGAGGGAGGATGAATATGATAGACAAGGAATTTAAATTTTTCTGTGATTGGTATTTTCGTGCACAACTTGACGAAAACTATGATGCGGACAGACAATTTTTCTATTTCTATGCTTTGTTTGACCATCTTTTTAAATCGTATGCAGAGGAGCAAAAAGATGATTTAGAGGCACAAGGTTTGCAGCTAAAAAACTCAGAAAGAAGCAAAATGAGATATTTTCTTTACAGTTATCTCTACACAGAAAAAAAGCATGACTGCTTTAAAAATTACAATCCATTTGCAACATTGCAAGACTGTAAGCAAACCAGAATTATCGAAAAACTCAAAGATAAAAATGTTGAAGTGTTTAGCGAGAACTATGATTTGCCACCATTTGAATCCATTGTTGCACTCTTTGAAAAAATATATGACATACGCTGCAACCTATTCCATGGTTCATCGGATTTGTCTGATTCTACAAATAACAAATTGATTGATGAAGCAAATATCGTCCTAAAAGATTTCCTTAAGAGGTTGTTTGATAAAGCAGTTCATAAGGAAAAATAAAAACTTTTTACAAGCAAATGCAACGTGGCAAAGTTTTATACTTTGAATTATATCAACCGATACATTTGAACCAATTCTTTATTATTTTTTGAAAAGATGTTTGTATCAAGAAATTTAAATTTTTGAGACTCATAAAAATCTGTAAGTTTCTTTATTCTTTCACATTCAAGAAAAACAGTTTTCCGCTTGTCAAATTAAAAATATTTTTCACCTGCTTTAATATGATATCCATTAAGTCCGAACCACAGAGCGCATTGCTTGTGTTGAAATTGCGGCTTAATTGAGCAATCAAAATAGCAGGAATTTTTAAGGAATCAGAATCTTCGTCGTAATAGCCGTAGCGGCTGATAGCTTTCTGTTCTGATTTTGTTAGAATAGAGAGTTTTATTGTCAGCATTTTTGTAGCTAATGTAAAATAACCTAAAACTTCCAACTCTCTGTCGGTAGAAACAATTATATACGTCGAAGACGTGTTGAGTTTACAAGATTGAGCGGCCTTTTCTTTGAAGAAAGTTTCCACATCTTTATTGATGGACGAAAAAGAATCTGCCATCTTTTTGAAATAGCTTTCTCCGCCATCCACTGAAAGTAGCTCAAAAAGATGGATAATTTCAAAACTATTTTCTTGAAGCATTTATCAACTCTTTTAGGCGGTCTTTTGAAACAGGAATAACATTAACATCCCTAAGTGGAGGATTTTTATCTTGCTCGGTAAAGAGTTTTACAAAATTTTTAGCTTCGGTTTTAGTTTTGATGACAAAAGACTTTGACAAGCTTGATGTTGCCATAACAATGCCTCCTATTACAAAAATTTCTATATAAATATAGGCTACTCGATTTAAAAAGTCTATTTCCCCAATTTCGCAAAGCAAACCGAATCCATCCTTCTCGCCCTACTCGTAAAACACGGCATTCGCGCTAAATAACCTCCCCCGCTTTCCAGCATTCGTGGATGTACTGCCGGGACTGGTAGAAGAAATCCGAGTTGTAGTTTGAGATGGCATCGCTTATCCACGAAAGGTAAACGCTCATGATTGTGTCCGCGATGAGTTCTTCCGACTCTTCGCTTCCGCAGATGTCCTCCACAAGACGCTCATAAACTTCTCCTATCGTCCAGTAATCGGGGACTTCGTAGCGGCAGGATGAAACATTGTCAAAACTTCCATTCTGCAAATCCTTCATTTGAATCACTTCGTCGGCGATTTTCTCAATCGGCTCGCAGTGCAGAACGTCGGAGTCCCTGTAGATTCGTGCGATGAAAGACTTTCCGAGTGCCGACGCTACGGCAGAACGCTTCTGTTTTGTGCTTCGTCCTATATATTCAATCAAACTGCAAGTGTAAAAAATCGCGCTGTTGTTTTTCATCGTAAACCTCATAGGCGGATTTGAAACAGAGAGTCTGCAAAGACCTCGCTGTGTGAAAACTCTTCCATAAAAAAGCATTATATTCCATCTTTTTTCATAGGGGCAAATGACTCCTGTCGCAAATTGGCTTTTGCGTGGGTTCTCAGATACTGCATGTCTTTTTTTAGACGGTTTCGGACACTCTGCTGCCAAAAAAATTCTCCGGCGAACAGAATGAATTCGTCGAATTTTTTTGTGAACAACGCTTTTGCAAGCCGCTTCACAGAATAGATTTTTTTGCTTGCGATGATTATCTCGTTCTGAAGCTCTGTCGGCGACATGAGTTTCGGATAATGGACGACTTTTCCAACGCAGCGCGACCAGTTCTCGTCGATCAGCTCGTCTTTGTGGGATGCGTAGACTGGCGTTCCCGGAACAAAATACATCGACTGTATGAGGATGCCCGATATGCCGTTCTCGATGACGAAATTCGCCAGTTTCTCACCGATTCCCTTTGTGTGGTTGTCCGCGCCAAAAATGAAAAGCCCTCGTGCGTTCAGTCCATGTTTTTGGATGTTCTTCACCGAATCAAGAATCTGCTGATATGTGCTTTTCTTGTGGTAGTTGCGGAAGGCCTCGTCCTCAAGGAATTCGATTCCGAGAGCGAGTTCGAAAAATCCCGCTTTCTTCAGAAGCTCAAGCATCTCGTCGTCGAACCCGACTTCAAAACGCGCCTGAATCGAAAAACGGTAATTGATTTTCTGTTCAATAATCAAATTCAAAACTTCCATCGCCCATTTTCTGTCGGCAAAGAAATTGTCGTCGGTTATCCAAAGAAATTTCGCGAGCCTGTGATGTCCGTCCTCGAAAAACGAAATTGCGTTTTTGATGTCGTCGATTACATTTTGTGGCGTGCAGGTCCTGATTCCGCGACCGAACGCGGCCACGAGCGAGCAGTAGTCGCAGTTGTGGGGGCAGCCGCGCGAGGCGTGGACCTGCGGCCAAATCGTGTTGTGGCCGGCCATTTTCTTGAAGTTGTGGCAGATTTCCCTGTTCGGTATGCAGTCGATGTTGTGCGGAAGCGGCGCGCGGCCTGTGCAGACGATTTTTCCGAACTCGTCTTTGTACGCGACCCCTTGAAAATTCGGAGTCGCGCCTTTCTCTATCGAATCGATTATCTTGAGTATTGTCTCATCGCCCTCGCCGAGCAGGACAAAATCGCAGTGAGGAACAACCTCTGCGTGGTTGAGCGTTGCGTGGAGTCCTCCGAAAACGATTTTCGATTTGCTGTTCTCTCTGATAAAATCCGCAAGCTCGTATCCGCGCATCGCCGAAAAAGTGAATATGCTTATGAAGACAACATCGCTGTCGAGAATGTCGCTCCATTTCAGCTTTGAAATCGACTCGCTGTACATCAAAATGTCAAAATCGGGATGCGCCTTTTGGACGATTGTGGCGAGCGTCATCAGCCCGTTCGACGGAGTGCGGATGAATCTGTCGTAGACATACAGATTTTTGAAGCTTGGTTTGTATGGAACGTTTCCTGGCTCGATGAATCGGATTTTCATATTCTCTCCTTGCGGCGGTATTGTAATCGCTTCTGCTGTTTTTCTCCATAAATCGGCATTTCTGAAAATTCCCTTTACAAAATGGCATGTTGCTCATATCATTTATCACATGATGATTTTGCGTTCGATTCTTTCAAAAATTTCAGCGTTCATGTGTTCGGCTTTGGGGCTGGCGGTCTGCGCCTGCGATTCGGAAACTCTGGTCACGAAAAAAGTCGAGGAGACTCTTTGCATGTACGGAATGCCGGAGAACTACGGCAGCATAAGCGGAACTGTCTATGGAAACACAGGCGGCGAAAAAAAGCCTCTTCCAAACGTGAAGATTTACGGAACGGGAAAAGGGCTTGAGACCTCGCTCGAAGACGGAAGCCTCTTCAAAACGGGGGAGGACGGAAGATACTTCATCGATATTTGGGACGGCGGAGAGTACACTTTCACGTTCAAGGACGGCGACGGAGAGGAGAACGGACTTTACGAGACGCTCGAAGTGAAAGTCGACCACGAAAGCGGAATTGCCGACGAGAGGGACGTGACGCTTGAAATCGACGGGACGAAGGAAGCAGAAAACGGGGAGAATAAGGAATGAGAGGAAAAATCAACTGGACATGGAAGAAAATCACGGGAACTATTCTTGGGGTTCTTGGAATCGGGACGCTCGTGTCCTGCTACGGAATGGTGGAGGACGACGATTTGAGCGTGTACGGAACCGTGACGAACAGCGCCGGCGGAAAGATAAAGGGCATAGAAGTCACCCTCAAGAAATCTTCGGGCAGCAAGACGGAGACGACCACGACGTCGGATTCTGGAACTTACGAATTCGCATATCTTTCGGAAGGCTCGTACACCCTAAATTTCAAGGACGTGGACGGAAGCGAGAACGGCTCGTACAAGGAAAAGACAGAGGAAGCCTCGCTCTCGTACAATGACATCGATCCGAACAAAGAGCTGAACGTCACACTCGAAAATGCTGACTAGACTAAAACAGGCTCTCTTCCGCCGTTACCGCGACGAAGAAATCGAAAATCATCAGCTCCGCTATCTCTTCTGGGAATGCACCCTCAGATGCAATTTGAACTGCCTCCACTGCGGAAGCGACTGCCTTTCCACAAGCGGAACGAAGGACATGCCGAAAGAGGATTTCATCCGCGTCCTCGACGACATAAAATCGAACAGCGACTACAAGAACCTCACGGTCTGCATCACGGGTGGCGAGCCGCTCCTGCGCGACGACCTTGAGTCTGTCGGGTTGGAGATAAAGAAGCGCGGATTCCGTTGGGGAATCGTCACGAATTCGCTCGCGCTCACGCCAAAACGCTTCGTCTCGCTCTTGAACGCGGGACTCTCTTCCATAAGTTTCAGTTTCGACGGCTTCGAGAGGGAGCACAACCATCTCAGGCAGAATCCTCATTCGTTCGAGAAAGTCCGCGAGGCTGTGAAGATGTCTGCCGCATTCCAAAGGCAGTTCCCCGGAAAACTCGTGTTCGACGTCATCACCTGCGTCCACCGCGGAAACCTCGGCATTCTGGAGGACTTCCGGGAGTCGCTCATCGAAATGGGCGTGGAGCGGTGGCGGATTTTCTCGATTTTTCCAGAGGGGCGAGCGGCGAAGAACGACCTCGCGCTTACGGCGGAGGAGTACAGGAAGCTCATGGACTTCATCGTCCGGACCCGCTCGTACAAGAACAAGGACGGAAAATCAATCCACTTGAACTACGCCTGCGAGGGCTATCTCGGAAAATACGAGCTGAAGGCCAGGGATTTCTTCTTTTTCTGCAGGGGCGGAGTGAATGTCGGCTCCGTCATGTGCGACGGCTCCGTGTCCGCCTGCCTGAGCGTGAGGGCGAAGGACTTCATCCAGGGAAACATCTACGACGAGGATTTCCAGTTCATGAGAATCTGGAACGAGCGGTACAAAAACATGCGCGACCGTTCGTGGGCGAAGACGGGCGACTGCGAAAAATGCAGGGAATGGAAGAACTGCCTCGGAAACGGACTGCACCTCCACACGGACGCTAGTTCTCCGCCGGTCAGGTGCAACATGAGACTGCTCGGAGGAAAATGTTGAAACAATCTTGCAATTGCCTTAAATAAAATATAACATAGATTCCAACACAAAAACAAAACAAGGGAGTTTTTTATGAAATCAATCAGAAGCAAAATCATGGCTTTCGGGGCTGTCGCGGCTCTCGCTCTTGCGTTCGCGTCATGCACGACATACCGCCCGGTAGCGGCAAGCTCTGGCGTCGTCGGAGAGAAGAAGGGAGAGGCCAGCGCGTCTTACATCCTTTATTTCCCGCTCAACCAGAACAATTCAATGCTTGAGGCCGCCAACAACGGAGGAATCAAGAACGTCGCGACTGTCGACCAGAAGATTTTCACAGTCCTCGGTCTCTACACGAAAGTCACGACAATCGTGACAGGAAACTAAACGGCGTTTGTCCGCCGAACGAAAACGAGTTTTCAGCGACTGAAAACTCGTTTTTTTTGGTTCAGGAAGCATGAAGCGTATGAAAAAAAGAATGGCAATTGTGCTGGGGATTTTTGTCTCGTGCGTCTTTTTCGGATGCGGGAAAAAGTCCCCCCTTGAAGGCAAGTGGACTTCGACATTCACTGTCAGGAACGGACTTGAGCGGCCGGAGAAAGCGGGGGAAATCGTCCTCTACCTCAACTTCGAGCGCGAAACCGAATATGTCTTCCATTCGGGCAGTTTCTCAAAGAAGACGTCGCAGCGTCTTTCGTCGGTCGAGAAAGTCGGCGACTACGAGCTTCCAAAGTCGGAAGAGGAACTCGCGAAGGAGCTGGATTCTGAAATTGAGACAAGGGGAAGCTACAACGTTTTCGGCGGCAACGTAAATTTCTTCACGGAGACAGTCGTCCTTCCCGACGGCAGCGAGCTTGACGTGGCCGACAGCCCGGACATATCTAGCCTCATCGGAGAAACTGAATACCACGAGGAATTTCGGCTTTCCGGGGACAGCCTCTTCCTTGGCGGCGTGGAATTCAAAAAAGCGCAATAGCAAGCCAGCACGCGCGCGAGTCGACATGAATTGCGCTATGAAAGCTCGTTTTTTGGAGGCGGACTGCCCGCGCTAAATCTGAAGTTCCTTGTAGAAGCCCTGGATTACCTCGGACGATTTTTGTAGAAGAGCCTTCTCGTCGTCTGCGAGCTTTATCTCCACGATTTCCTTGGCTCCGTTCTTGTTGATGATTGTCGGGACGCTCAGGAAGATGTCGTTCAGTCCGTACTCGCCGTTCAAGGCGACGCTCACCGGAAGAATCCTGTTTTCGTTGAAGAGAATCGACTTTATGATTGCCGTCGCGCTCGAAGCGATGCCGTAGCAGGTGTTTCCCTTGCGGTTGAAGATTTCCCAGCCGGCTTCCTTTGTGCGCTTGAGAAGCTCGTCCTTCGTGATGTCCTTCGTCCTGTCGGCGTTGTCGGCGAAGACGTCGTTCAGGCTCTTTCCGCCGATTGTCGCGCTCGCCCATGAGACCATCTCGCTGTCGCCGTGCTCTGCCATGACGAACGCCTCCACGCTTTTCGCGTCCAGATTGTACATTTTTGAAAGTTCGCAGCAGAGGCGGACCGTGTCGAGCGTCGTTCCCGTTCCGATGATTCTGTTCTTCGGCAGGCGTGAAAGCTTCCAAATGTAGTACGACATGATGTCCACTGGGTTCGAGATGACCACGAATACACCGTCGAAGCCGCTCGCCATCACGTTGTCCACAATGTTCTTGACGATTTTCATGCTCGGAGAAAGCATCTCAAGGCGGTTGTGCGAGTCCTTCGGCATAGGCGCGCTCGCCGTCACTACGACCACGTCTGCGTCCCGGCAGTCAGAGTAGTCGCCGGCCTTTATGCTCATGTTCCTGTTCATGAAGTAAATCGAATGCTGCATGTCCAGCGCTTCCGCAATCGCCTTGTCCTTGTTCACGTCGATGAGCACGACTTCCTCGCAAATTGCCTGGTTCAAAATGCTGTACGCCGTAGTCGCTCCGACATTTCCGACTCCCACGATTACGACCTTTGAATCCTTGAAACTCATTTTTTCACCTCTTTTCGCGGAATTCCGCTTTGATTGTTTCAAGTTCGATTATAGCACCGAAGCGGAATATAGAGGGCAAAAAAAAGCGGCACCTGATTCGGTGCCGTTCAGGATGCATCGCCTCTGAAAAGAGTGGCATCATTGGTGTTCCAGCATGGCCGCTGGTGGCGCAATAAGTTAGTGAATCTGCTCATCTGAGCCTTCTATTTTTGTCGGATATTGCATAACGCCTCCTGGTCGTGCAGCCGGTGTGCGTCCTCATCTCGCTCCTCACTACGCTTTTTATGATACCACGGTTTTGTGATAACGCAAGCCTTTTTTGCATTTTTTTGACAAATTTTTTGAAAAAAAGTCGACTGGCTCTCCGCCGCCGTGCGCTTGCGATTTTATGGCGCAAAAGTGGTAGAATCGACTTCAATCAAGTGGAGAAGAAAATGCCAATAAAACTCATCACATCGATTCTTGCCGTCGCTGTAATCGGAATTTTCGCGGGCTTCAACTGGGGCGAAGGCTCCCGCTGCTCGGTTGATTTCGTCTTTTTGCAGACTCCGGAGATTCCCGTCTTCATCATCATAATCGTCTCGTTCCTTTTGGGAGTCGTCGTGATGTCGCTGATTTCGCTGCTCGGAAAATTCGGAAGCAAGAAAGTCGAACCCCCGCCCGTCGACCTCCCGAAAAACGAACCGAAAAAAGTGGACATCGCTCCAATAATCGCTTCACCCAATGAAAAGAAGTCTTGATTAGTTACTATTATTTTGATATTATCAATATAAAAATAATCTTCACGGAGGAAAACAAAATGAAAGCTATCGCCCTTATAGACTTGCAGAACGACTTCATCGACGGTTCGCTTGCTGTTGGAAGCGAAAAATTCTACGAGGCGTGGGAGAACACAATGAAGCTCGTCGCCGACGAAAAATTCGATGTGGTGCTCGCCACGATGGACTACCATCCCAAGAACCACAGCTCGTTCAAGGCTCAGGGGGGAATCTGGCCCGACCACTGCGTGAGGGGAAGCGAGGGTGGCAGGCTGAACTGGAAAGTGCTTGAATTTTTGGACGGAGTGGCGAAGACGAAGCTTGAGAGGGGCGAGGACTATCCGCTCACGCTGCTTAAAGGAAAGGACGCGGCTGTTGAAGAGTACGGAGTGAATCTTTTGGACACGGAACGCTACAACTTCGACGAGGCGAAGGACGCTGTGAGGAAAATCACTGAAATCCACATCGCCGGGCTCTGCACGGACTTCTGTGTGAAGAACTGCGCGATAGAGACCGCGAAGGCGAACAGGGACGTTCCCGTGTACGTCCACAAGAAATGCTCTGTCGCGATAAACCCGGACGAGGTGATTGATTTCGCCGATTACCCAAACGTCTCTCTTGTGGACTGACTCCAAAAAGGGCGCATTCCCTTAAAACAAACTTTTTTTCACTGCCGAAATTCGCTTTTGAAAAAAATGAAGACGGTTTTTTCTTTGAATTCCAAAATTGCGGATTGTATACTGAATTTCGTGATAATCCAAAAAACGCTGTTTTTGGACAAAAGAAAAATTTGCTTTCAATGATGGAGGAATTAAAAATGTTGAAAAGAATTTTGGCTATCTCTGCTGCTTTGCTCGTGGGAGCTTCCCTCGCTTTCGCCCAGACAACCGCCGACGGTGGTGCGAAGGCCGCTTCCGCTGGAAGCGTGAACGCTTCTTGGGGAAACTGGAAGTCCATTCCAAAATCAAAAATCGGAACGGACATGTTCAACTTCAAGAAAGAGGTCGTCATCACTCCGAATTCCGGCTCGAAGGGCGGAAAATTCGCGCTTGAGAAGGGCGAGGCCAAGTTCAAGACGGAGGCCTACACGGCTCTCTACCACAACGTCAAGCCAGACGGCAGCATCGAGAAGACTTGCACGGACGAGCGCTGGAGAAAGGCTGTCTATACAATCACAATCGACGACGCTGCTACAATCACTTTGACGGTCGCCGGAAACGGAAGCAAGGATCCGAGCCGCTGCGTTGTCTTGGGAACAAGGACAGAGGGAACTGATGCGAAGGGAAAACCTGCAGAGATATACACTCCGCTCGTTTCAATCGACAACCTCTCTCAGGACGAGGCTCCAAAGACAATCACGTACAAGAACGCTCCTAAGGGAACATACTACATCATCGGAAACGGACACAGAATCGTAGCCGTCGAGGCAAAGAACTAAGTTCCAGTTTGCATCAAGAAAATCAAAAGCCCTGCGCTTCAACGAAAGACGAAGCGCAGGGCTTTTTTGATTTCATCCACGAAAGAAAGTGCGGAGACCGCACCGTCTGGAAAATTCACGAAGGAAGGTGGATTATTTCCCTCGGCTTGGAACCGTTCTGGGGACCGACAATTCCTCGGTTCTCCATCTCCTCCACAAGTCGGGCGGCCCTGTTGTAGCCGATTTTGAGCCTTCGCTGTATGTAGCTCGCGCTCGCCTTGCCCGCCTGCACTACGATTTGCAGAGCCTGATCGTAAAGCGGATCCTCACCCTCGTCGAAAAGAGTCTGGTCATCTTCCTCTCCATCCTCGTCGACGAACATTTCCTCGTCTATGTACTCAGGCTCGCCGAAGCCTTTCACATATTCGACAACCCGCTCCACTTCGTCGTCGCCCACAAGTGTCCCCTGGATTCTGCTTGGGAACGGGTCCGTGACACCGACGTAGAGCATGTCGCCCTTTCCCAAAAGCTTGTCCGCTCCGAGCTGGTCAATGATGATTCTCGAATCCATCTTCGACGCGACCATGAACGCTATTCGGCTCGGAATGTTCGCCTTGATGAGACCCGTGATGACATCCACGGACGGACGCTGTGTCGCGAGGACGAGGTGGATTCCGACGGCGCGGCTCATTGCGGCTAGGCGGGATATTGTCGTCTCAAGCTCCTTGCCTGTCGTCGCCATCAAATCGGCGAACTCGTCTATCACCACGACTATGTACGGCAGTTTCTCCGTCGCTATGTTCTTCTCTACGATTTTCTTGTTGTAGGAGATTATGTTCCTGACTCCCATTCCGTCCAGGAGCGCGTATCGCCTTTCCATTTCGCAGAGGCAGTACTGGAGGGACTGCAGCGCCCTCTTCGCGTCTGTGATGACCGGCGTGAGAAGGTGCGGAATGTCGTTGTAGAGCTTCAATTCCACGACTTTCGGGTCTACGAGGACGAGCTTCACCTGCTCAGGGCTTCTCTTGTAGAGAATCGAAAGGAGCATGGAGTTGACGCAGACTGATTTTCCGGCACCTGTGGAACCCGCAATGAGAAGATGCGGTGTCTTTGCCAAGTCGATGAGCTGAGCCTCGCCGGAAATGTCCTTTCCGAGGACGACTGGAATGGCCATCTTGTCGAACGCAGGAAGCGGTTGTTCGATGAGTTCCTTGAAGCTGACGATTGCCCTGTTCCTGTTCGGCACTTCGATTCCGACCGCGTGCTTTCCCGGAATCGGAGCTACGATGCGGACCGAGGACGCGGCGAGGCGGAGCGCGATGTTGTCCTGCAGGTTCACGATTTTGCTGAGTTTCACGCCCGGAGCCGGGAGCAGCTCGTACATCGTGACCGTGGGGCCTTTCCTTATGCCGGTTATCTCCGTGTCAATCTTGAATTCCTTCAGAGTCTCGACCAGATCGTTCCCCGACTGCCTGGTCTCGTCGTCAATTATCCAGTATTCGTTCCCCGGATAGCTGTCCAAAAGGTCTGTCGGAACAATGTACGGCCCTTTCCTGAACTTCTGGGATTCCGGCATGGAATTCGCTGACGATGCGTACGGAGAAGCAGAGTGCGAAAGCGGAACAGTCCTTTCGTTTCCGTCATCGTCTTCGTCTTCATCGTCTTCTTCGCTTTCTTCGTCCAAATCCTCGGAAGCGTTCATCGTCCGGTTCATAGTCCGGTTGAGTTCGTCCATTCCGTCCTCGAAGTCCTCGTCTTCCTCATCCTCTTCGTCTTCATCGTCTTCGTCGCTCGCGAACGGGAAAGAGGAATCTTCAGACAACGCATTTTTGTAAGAGCGGATTTCGTTTTTCAACTCATCGTCGTCCTCTTCGATTTCTTCGGACTGATTTGCAGAATCGCCGTCTTCGTCTTGATAAACAATGACGTTTCCGTCGGAATCGACGACAGGGCGCGCGGTCGGATCGAACTGGCGGGCTTCCGGTTCCTGCTGGATTCCCTCGACCGCACCATTTTCAGGCTCTTCGATAGGCTCGTACGATTCGTCCGAGGCTGCCTTCAACGCCTCCTCGGCGGCCTCCATCTCAACGGCTGGCTCTGGATGGGAAATCCCGTTTTCGCCGAATGCGGCCATGTCTTCTGGGCGTTCGAATTCGGACAGGACTGGCTCGGAGCGGACAGTTTCGACAGGCTCCTCCGTCTTGTTCTTTTCCATTATTTTGGCGACGACATCTTGAATCGGCTCCTTCAAGACGGGGTTCTCAGCCGCATCGCTGTCCATCGAAGAGAAAATGTCCCCTATCTCCACATCGCTAGTCGAGACAGGTGGCTGGACATGCTCCGGCTCCACCTGCGCATCGGAATCGGAAGGTTCGTCGGAAGAGGCGGAATTTCCGGAATCTTCATCATCTTCATCACCATCTGTCTCCGTATCCGCTTCGTATTCGTCGGCGCTCCCGGAATCCGCGAACGAGGTCTCTTCCTCTGAATCGGTTTCCGAAAAATCCGCTTCCGCACCAGACGTTTCAATTCCGTCGGCTTCATTATCGGTGTTTGGGCTTTCTTCCGTCTGACCGTCGGAGAACTCTCCGAAATCCACGGGTGTGCCATCATCGTCTTCATATTCTGCGCTTCCGCCGTTTTCTTTTTCCACGGATTCACCGGCACGGTCCTCGCCCTGGCATCTGTCCGCCTTTGCAGAATCGCTCTCCTGTGCGGATTCGACCTCGACACCGATGTTCCTGGCCTCCTGCTTCTTCGCCAAAAGGGATTCTATCTGCGCCTTGAAATCCTCATGAGGTCCATCGGATTCGGTGAGAACCGGCTCAGCCCCCGGCTCTTGGAGAACGTCCGGCAGAATGTTCTTCAACGCTTCCGCATACCGCCAATCCGTAAGCTTGACTTCCGAATCGTTTTCCACTGCATCGAAAATCTTGGAGAATTTGTTCTCGTTTTCGCGTTTTAGTTTCTCCACGGCGGCTTCTTTGTCGAACGGTTCCAAATCCGCACTTGAACTCCAAAAATCGTCGTCCAAGTCGACATTGTTCTCTTCGTCAGATGAATCGGTGTCCTCCATGTTGTCCCCGGATTTGCCGTCATCTTCGATTTTCGCCATTATGTCTTCTATCACCTCTGCCGAATCTTTCACCCGCTCCGATTCTTCCTCGATTGATTCGTCATCTTGTTCCGTCTCCGAATCAGAATCAAAGTTCTCGCCATTTTCATTTCCTGCGGGAGCGTCCCCAAAAGCCGTCTCGGGCGCATTGTCCGTGAATCCGTTCTCGTTTTCCGGCTCGGCGGGATTCTCAAGTGAATTCTCTCTGGCTTCCCTCGCTTCTCGCTCGTCCCTCTCTGCCCAGGCTTTCCGCTCGGCGTTCTTGAAAATGGACTCCAAATCGACAGGCCGCTGCTTTTTTATGAATTCGAGGACAGTCTCCCCCTGCGAGTGCGGAATCTCGGTGGCCTCCTCCAGCATCTCATCGAGAATCGGGGAATCGACACTGCGCGCCATTCCTCCATCGGCGTCCCCTTCGTCTTCAGTCGTCTCGTCGGCATCGGATTTTCCCGCCCTGTCGTAGTCGCTTTCGTCGAAGTTGTCGAAATCGAAACCGCCCTTGGAGTAGCGTTCCTGAAAGACGTCTCCCAGAATGACGAGAAGGATGTACTCACCCGCGAAGATTATCAGCCCGAACAGGATTGTCGAACTGATTTTGATTCCAAGCACCGCCCCTGCATTTTTGGCGGCGAAGATTTTGCAGATGTGCTCAATCGCCACGAGTGTGAAGAATGGCAGAATGGAACCGATTAGGATTACGCCGCGCTTGATGTTCCACTTCGCGCCTATCATCTGCAATGCGGCCGTGACAAAAAAGATTGGTATCAATATGGAAGAATATCCATACGCATTGAACAAAAAATTTCCAAGTCCAGATAAAACGTTTCCTCCAGCCATTCCAAAGAAAGAGAGCAGAAGCGAAACGGCAAAGAAAGCCGCGACAAAGAAGAGTGCCGCTCCGAAAATGTTGACTTTTCCAACTTCCCGTTTCTGTTCCATACTTTTTGAGAGTTTCTGTAAATTTTTGATAAGCGTGTTCATAGTTCAATGATAGGTTGTTTTTTTTTATTTGTGATTTTCGTTTGAAAAAAAACGAATGAGAATGCAAACGCACCCTCATTCTTAAATTATCGGACTAAAAAAAACAAAATTAACTAACGCTAGGTAGGCAGTGAGAAACAAAAAAAACGTCGCACCGCAAGCGAACTGCCTGCGATACGGAGGCTGTTGACGTGCCGGTTCTCCTTGTCAAACATTCCGTGAATCCTGCATTGCGCATTTACGGGACAGACTCTTCTAGCGAATCCACAAGCACACAATGCACTTCTGCAATTTGCAGCAATTGCTTGTCATTTGTCAAAAAGGCATCGCATTTATAAAAAGCAGATGCTGCAATTTGAAGCGAATCCTGCGCTTTCAAAAAATTGTATTTTCCTCTTAATTTTGCAGCCAGTTCAGCAACTTCTGAATTTATGTCAATCTTCTTAAAATCAAGAAATTTTATCGCACTAAAATATTTCTGAACTTTATCAAATTCATTATTTCTGTATGGAAATGTAAGATATTCCATGTCGGTTATAACTGATGTATAAAATTGAGCGTCCTGATTTGCCGAAGAAAATATAAAATCACGTATGCGCTTGTAATAAGCAGGAGAGTTATCTAAGAAATAGATAATCGGAGCGGTATCAAAAAAAAATTCTAAAAAACACGGTCGTCGCTCCTCATGGATTTTACAAAATCCTGAGCGTCTATTTCTTTTGGACATGCATTTATGCCACTTCCGACAAGCTCGTCAAGCTCTTGCCGAGTGAATTTTCTTCGTTGCATCGTATATTCTTCATCTAACAAGGTAACAATAACCTGCTGATTCGGTTTTAGAGCGACATTATCCGTAAAGACAACTGAATTTCCATCATAATATCCGCGCACACTCGTCATACTCTCACATCTCCATACGGACAGTATAGCAGAATTTTAGCTTGTCGTACACACAAAAAAATGAGTCTCATGTTTTCCTCAGCTCTCATTCCAAAAACAAAAAACTCCCCCGCACCGCAAACGAACTGCCTGCGATACGGGGGCTGTTGCCGTGCTGGTTCTCCGACATTAAAAAAACACCAATGTGGCAACTGCTTTTTCCAGCTGCACAACCTCTCCACCAATGCGAAAGAATTGCTCCGCAATTCTTTGCGACGGCTGCCGCCAGTTCGCAATGCTTAGAACCCATTCGGTTCCCAGCAGCGTCCCGATTATTGGCTTGATTATAGATGCGCTCAATCTCTTCAAGTTTTTCTTGTAGGGCAAAATAAAGCCTACCCAACCGGCAAAAGTCTGAGTAGGCTTTTCATAACCAACTGAGGCGAGCCACGGTGCCGTGGATTTCCTCTTTCTCTAATCTACCACAAATCTCCCTTTTGTCAAAGTTTTATCAGAGTTCCCAAGGCTCAATGAACGTCTTGCGTGCGGATTTATGAAACACTCAAAATTTTGTGCTACAGTGTCCTTGATGAATCTGATTGATATTTCAAAAGATTCCGTGACGGACTGCACCAGGGTCGCAATGTTTACATTAAAATCGATTCACATATTTCAGAGAAACGAGTCCGTCAGATTCTGCATGGAGTTCTAAAAGGCAAAAGCAACAGTGGGCTTGTGTACTGCTATATTACAGATGAAAAAACAATGCATTATTGGAGAATGGACGATTTAAAATAAATCAAGGCACTGCAACCAGTGCCTTTTTTGTTGCCCCAGGCTAGCATTGCTAGAACTCAGACAGTTAAATTATACCACATTCCATCTAAAAGTCCAACGTTCCACAACCGCAAGTTCCCTCACCCCGCGTACCGCAAAATCTCCGCATTGAAAAACATTCCGCAAATCCGCTAGACTGTCTTCATCGGGGAAATCCATAGCACAGGGTGGCTTGTCTCTCATTTTCATGAAATGGGAGGACGCGCTGATATGACAAAGTACGAAAAAGCAATGTTAGTCATTGCGATTATTGGCTTGATTATAGATGCGCTCAATCTCTTCAAGTTTTTCTTGTAGGGCAAAATAAAGCCTACCCAACCGGCAAAAGTCTGAGTAGGCTTTTCATAACCAACTGAGGCGAGCCACGGTGCCGTGGATTTCCTCTTTCTCTAATCTACCACAAATCTCCCTTTTGTCAAAGTTCTCAATGCTCGCTCGTCGCACCCACAAAAAAATCCCCCGCAGCGCAGGAACGCGTCGCGGGGGAAAATGCCGTGACGGTTGTTGAGCGAAGTCGAAACACCGCACGGCGGGGAGAGGTTATTTTTTATGATTTATCACGCGAATTCCATGCATGGAATATCCCCCATTGCTTTCATAATTGAATTCAAGCTCCGTAATTCTTTTCCACCACTGCTGCATGTGCGAATAATCGACAGCACCTTCAATACTGTTCGCATAGTAGTAATAATGGTTAGTGTAGATGACTGAAGAAACAATATCAGCAAGCTGCAAGCCAACGGTTATTTTGGAATCAGCAAAAAGAGGCGCTTCTTGCATAGCGGTAAATTTTTTTCCACGCTCGTTGCCGAAAATGTAACTTTGAAAAGATTTCGCGACCTCTTTATCAAGCCCCTGCCCTTTCATAGTCCCTGCGCGTGAATCGCATATGATGATTCCTGAACTGAACTTACCACTTGTTTTTATATACTTGTTAAATCGCTCTAATAAAATTTGAAAACCGTGGGTATACATACTTCTCCCGGCAATCGGAGAATCTTTATCCTTTATGAACGTAACTGCAAAGATTTTTGCATCAAAATCCTTGAGTAGCTAAAATACGCGATTGAGAAAATCCTTCCGCCGAGTCGATTCTTTGTTTCGCGGTGAAGTTAAATCGTTGCCCTTTATCTCGATATCTTCCTTGCGACCTTTGCGTTCTAGCATTTCGGGGAAAAAATGCGACTTCAGATCAAAAAAAAGCGACCCACAACAGGACCGCTTGGCGGCACTTTTTATGCACTTAGACCAATGCACATTCGTACCAATATTAGAATATCTAAACTAAGTTACATCTGTCAATGCTCGCTCGTCGTCCCACAAAACAAAATCCCCCGTAGCGCAGGAACGCGTCGAGGGGGAAAATGCCGTGACGGTTGTTGAGCGAAGTCGAAACACCGCACGGCGTACCGCCAAATCTCCACATTGAAAAACATTCCGCAAATCCGCTAAACTGTCTTCATCGGGGAAATCCCCGGCACAGGGTGGCTTGCCTCTCATTTTCATGAAATGGGAGGACTGCGTAGCATGAGCAAGTATGAAAAAGCAATGTTGATCGTTGCGATTTTGACTTTGATTGTTACGACACTGAACCTCTTCAAATAATCATTTGAATTGGAAAAAATAAAGCCTACCCGTAAAGTGTAGCAAGCTTCGGATAGGCTTTTCACCCTAAAAGAGGCGAGCCACAGTGCCGTGGATTTCCTCTTCCTTTAATCTACCACAAATCTCCCTTTTGTCAAAGTTTTATCAGAGTCTTTCAGAATTCATTCTTTTCCACAAAAAAATCCCCCGCAGCGCAAGAACGCGTCGCGGGGGAAAATGCCGTGACGGTTGTTGAGCGAAGCCGAAACACCGCACCGCGCACCGCCGTCTCCCAGCATTGAAAAACACTCCGCAAATCCGCTAGACTGTCTTCATCGGGGAAATCCATAGCACAGGGTGGCTTGCCTCTCATTTCTTTGAATGGGAGGACTGCGTAGCATGAGCAAGTATGAAAAAGCGATGTTGATCGTTGCGATTTTGACTTTGATTGTTACGACACTGAACCTCTTCAAGTAACATTGAATTGGTGAAAAAAATGAGCCTACCCGGTTCGGCAAAACTTTGAGTAGGCTTCTATAACCGAAAGAGGCGAGCCACAGTGCCGTGGATTTCCTCTTCCTTTAATCTACCACAAATCTTCCTTTTGTCAAAGTTTCATCAGAGATTACAAGGCTCAATCGTCGTCCAAGCAAACTTACCCGCGAAAAACACCGCAAGCTTCCAGCATTGAAAAACATTCCGCAATTCCGCTAGACTGTCTTCATCGGGGAAATCTCCGGCACAGGGTGGCTTGCCTCTCATTTCTTTGAATGGGAGGACTGCGTAGCATGAGCAAGTATGAAAAAGCGATGTTGATCGTTGCGATTTTGACTTTGATTGTTACGACACTGAACCTCTTCAAGTAACATTGAATTGGTGAAAAAAATGAGCCTACCCGGTTCGGCAAAACTTTGAGTAGGCTTCTATAACCGAAAGAGGCGAGCCACAGTGCCGTGGATTTCCTCTTTCTCTAATCTACCACAAATCTCCCTTTTGTCAAAGTTTTATCAGAGTTCCCAAGGCTCAATGAACGTCTTGCGTGCGGATTTATGAAACACTCAAAATTTTGTGCTACAGTGTCCTTGATGAATCTGATTGATATTTCAAAAGAAGTCGCGATAGAAATGTTCCCCTCTGAAACGTGGACCGAAGAATATAAAAATGTTTTTGTCGCCTCTTCACGAGTGCCAAAGAACAGTGAACAGCAAAAAGTTTTTGAAAAAGAATTGGAAATGGCGAAAATCGCAAGCAACAACAACCACACGGTCTATCTTTTGCCAGAAATTTCAACGGCAAAAAATCCCGATGCGGTCATGAATGGAGTGGCGACAGAATTCAAGGTCGTTACAGGCGGTGAAAATGCCGTTTCACACAGATTCCGTGACGGACTGCACCAGGGTCGCAATGTTTACATTAAAATCGATTCACATATTTCAGAGAAACGAGTCCGTCAGATTCTGCATGGAGTTCTAAAAGGCAAAAGCAACAGTGGGCTTGTGTACTGCTATATTACAGATGAAAAAACAATGCATTATTGGAGAATGGACGATTTAAAATAAATCAAGGCACTGCAACCAGTGCCTTTTTTGTTGCCCCAGGCTAGCATTGCTAGAACTCAGACAATCAGATTATACCACATTCCATCTAAAAGTCCACCGTTCCACAACCGCAAGCTTCCTCGCACCTCAAGCGGACTGCCTGCAACACGGGGGCTGTTGCCGTGCCGGTTCTCCGACATTAAAAAAACACCAATGTGGCAACTGCTTTTTTCCTGTTGCACAACCTCCCCACCAATGCGAAAGAATTGCTCCGCAATTCTTTGCGACGGCTGCCGCCAGTTCGCAATGCTTAGAACCCATTCGGTTCCCAGCAGCGTCCCGATTATTGGCTTGATTATAGATGCGCTCAATCTCTTCAAGTTTTTCTTGTAGGGCAAAATAAAGCCTACCCAACCGGCAAAAGTCTGAGTAGGCTTTTCATAACCAACTGAGGCGAGCCACGGTGCCGTGGATTTCCTCTTTCTCTAATCTACCACAAATCTCC